>Ga0247806_10000325_pt1 | contig 31986 bp, 32 predicted proteins | sample UWRJL059202B1_FD_179935 | JGI IMG/M metagenome (GOLD analysis project Ga0247806, IMG submission 179935) | Plant litter microbial communities from Arlington Agricultural Research Station in Wisconsin, United States - UWRJ-L059-202B-1 | ecosystem: Environmental > Terrestrial > Plant litter >... | reverse complement strand
ATCGTTCAAAACGTCATACAAGAACACCGCCTTGAGTTGTGAATCAAGCTCGTTCGCAAGCGTCGTAGTGTACGGTGTATAATTTCGGTTAAACAAAAAGAATTCAACACGAAGATCATTCTTCTTTCCGTCGGTTAGATTTGCCCAGTGAAAAATGTCAGTTGTTTCTTTCGTCTCTTCAGCTGGCGTTTGAGCTGCAACTTCTACGATCGCCTCTTCCGCAATCACTTCTTCAGATGCCTCAATCGGCGTTGTTGGTGTTTCTTCGTCCATACTATTCCCCTTATTTCTATTGTCGTTGTGTCGTTACTGTCGGTCGGTCGTTTTAGAGCCGGACACCCTCGCGGGCTTTATTCGCCCATTCGTCGGCGAGCTCATTGCCTTCGTCGCCTTCGTGGCCACGTACCCAAGTGAGGGTGACGTTTGCCGCAGCATACAGCTCGCAGGCTTCTTTGACGATTTCAAGATTCTTAATCTCTCCACCTTTTTTCTTCCAGCCGTTCTTTTCCCAGCCAGGTGCCCATTTTGTAATCACGTTAATCCAAAATTCGCTATCGGTAAAAATCGTTGCCGGTTCGGTTCCTGCATCGGCCATTGCCGCAACCAGTGCCTTGCCTTCCATACGAATATTGGTCGTCTCGCCCTCTTCAGATCCAAGAATGTGCGGAACACCGTTCTTAATCACTGAAAAGCCACCAGGACCTGGATTTGGACTCGCGCTGCCATCAGTGTAGTAAATAATCATGCTTATTATTGTAGCATCTCCGAGGAGGAGCGAGGCTTGTTTATGCCACGTTACGTATATAGATACATTTCTTCTTTAAAAACTATTTTGCTGCTTACATCATCAACACTATAGCCCTCTTGCTCGGGAATATTTTTAGTGAGAAAAGTTTTTGAGAAGCCGTGTTGACCATCCGCAGATCTGAACGTAACACCCCAGATCATTCTCGGCTCCGTAAGAAATCCCGAAGTATATCTATCAATAAGCGAGACTGCAGCCTCAACTCCAGATACATACTCCTCTCTACAGCGTTCACAATGTGTCTGAGACAATTCACTGTCGCCTAGAATATACGAGAGCCGTTGCCAAATTTCCTGTTGGCCTTCCGTAAGATTACTCATCGCTTCAAGGGGTGTAATAGATTCGCTAGACTCCAGTGAAGTTTTAAGCGTTGTTCTTAAAGAACGAAGAATTGTGTTAAATTCAGAATCTTCCACGTTCTTACGCGACAACTTCAATCCCATTCCAAAATGCCACGTAATTCGTAAAGTCTTGCTTTACGCGCTCAATCGAACCGTCTTTAGGCTTTGGGTAATACCACGCGCCAAATTCATTGACTTTGCCGGCAACCACTACGTCGTAGTAGCTTGCTTCACCTTTCCACACACAGGTCGTATGGTGATCACTGTCTTGAAAAAATTCTCGGTGTAATGCTTTTGGAGGAAAATACCAATTTCCCTCAATACGGATTAACTCTTCTTTTGGTGCCTCGGCGATAATTTCGTTGTTCCAGATTGCTTTCATGCTTTTAATTATAGCAGTTTATAGGTCTTCTGGTTTTACGCGCGTCTGCTTAGTAGTGTCTCGATTTCGTACCGATACTAATCCGTCAGTTTCAAGTGTATCGAAGTCAACAACAACACAATATGGTGTCCCAATTTCATCTTGACGACGGTAGCGCTTCCCGATATTTCCGTTGTCGTCCCACATGACTGCACCGTATTTCTGTTTGAGTATGCCATATACTTCACGTGCTTTTTCAACAAGTTCAGGCTTGTTTCGTACGAGTGGTGAAACGGCGTAGCGAATCGGTGCAAGGTGTTCCGGGAACTTGAGGTAGGCACGAGTTTCACCGTTCACTTCATCTTCAGTGTACGCAGCTGAAAGCACCGCCATAACTGAACGTTCAACACCAAATGATGGTTCGATCACGTGAGGAACAAACTTTACGTTCGACCCCTTCACGGTGTAGTCCATGTTTTTACCGCTGACACGTTGGATGTTTCCGAGGTCAAAGTCGGTTCGGTATGCGAGGCCGAGCAATTCTTCGCGGCCAATTGGGAAATCGTACTCAAAGTCGATAGTTCGCTTGCTGTAGTGAGCACGGTCAGCCTCTTCTACTTCAAGTTCGTGCACGTTTTCAGGAGGAAGTCCAAGTGCTTCAGTCCATCGCCAGACTTGCTGACGCCAATGTTCAAATGCTTCTTCCCATTTTGCTGGATCAACAAAGTATTCAATCTCCATTTGTTCAAACTCACGCGAACGGAAGATGTAATCGCGGGGGCTAATTTCATTGCGGAAGGCCTTCCCCTGCTGTGCAAGACCAAATGGCAAATCAGGGTAGAAAGAATCAAGGACATTCTTGTAATTGGTAAAAATACCTTGTGCTGTCTCTGGGCGAAGGTAGCTAATTGATGACGCATCAGCAACAGGTCCGACAGTCGTTGAGAACATCATATTGAATGTGCGCACATCAGAAAGTTCATTACCAGCTGGGCTCTTCACACCGTGTTCACGAATCAATGCAGTCATTTGCTCGAGCGAAAGCCCGTCTGCAGAATATCCAGCATCCTTCAAAAGGTGATCAGCGCGGAATCGTTGCTTCGTCTCAAGATCTTCAACGAGTGGGTCGGTAAACGTATCAACGTGGCCACTCGCCTGCCATACTTTTTGGTTCATCAAGATTGCAGCATCAACACCGAACATATCTTCGCGTTCATCGACAAACATCTTCCACCAAAGCTGCATAATGTTTCGCTTCAAAGAGACACCAAGTGGACCGAAGTCCCAGGTACCGCTTAACCCGCCGTAAATATCTGAACCGGGGTAAATAAATCCTCGGCGCTTCGCGAGGCTGACAATCTTTTCCATCTTTTGTTTTTCATCCATAACTGGAGATATTATACCACACCTCACCTCTGAGATATATTGACTTTTTGAGCTGTTTTTGGTATAATACCGCCTAGTTCTTTCCCAATTCAATGATCAATCGACAGGAGCACCATGCTTGAAAAAACCACCGTCATGACTGACGGTGAGACACTGCTTCGTCAAGGGAACTACGGTGATGCACTGAAAGAATTCAGGTGCGCCATCATATCCCCTATCGACGACGAATACCGCGCTCGTGCACACCAGCTCGCGGGTGAATGCTCAAGGCTTATCGGACTCATCGACGACGCAAGTGCCTACCTCACGAAGGGTCTGCAGATCGCCGAAAAACTCGATGACCGGATCCTCATCGGAGCCATTCATCGAGAGCGAGGTGCTGTCACCCACGAACGCGGCAACCGGCAGGACAACCCCGACGACAAGGACAGCCACTTCGAAGATGCCGACGGCCACTTCTACTCGAGCAAAACCGCTCTTGAAGCAGAGCTTAAGGAACTCAAAGCGGCCGGCCGAAGCATTACACTGGTCGAGAGGGAACTTCTGAAGACGCAAAGCTTCAGAGCATCCCTCTTGTACGACCGCGGCTTCAAGGCTGACGCCCGTTCTGACCTCAGGCACGCCGACGAAAACCTCCGAGCAATCGGTGGCAACACGGTCGACGAGCTGAACAACCTGCTTCGCCTCATGCACGCCCTCCCATTCCCAAGTCGATTGATTCATCTGCCCCGAGCTCGAGAGCTCACCGCGAAGGACACATCCTTACGCGGTTCACGCAGACGAGTCTGGGCCGCACTGAAGGGAAAACCTTCGTTCATGCAGCTCGCTCAGTGAGAAGGAAATGAACAACCCCGCTGGTCTTAGGACTGGCGGGGTTTTCAATTTCTCTGAAATTGTTCGGCAAGCCCTTTTACCGAGACTTATAATGCGGCGTGTTCGCGCGCAACCTGTAACGCTGTCGGCAAAATTGCACCGAGCCCGCCAACTTGCACAAGCACCTTCAATGATCGTCCCGCAAGTAATCGCAGTAACTTAATATGTTCGCCTGTGATCTCGCCACCTTCAACTTCGCGCAGACCCTGATCGCCTGAATCATATCGGTATGTAAGGTCAGCTTGCAACAACGCATCATCCGTATCACGGTCAAGATTCAATTCGTGCCCAAGCAGCGCCGCATAGCGAATATAGAACCATGCTTGCACCAATGGTAACGGAATTGTCAGCACATCAAGCCCCATAAAGACTTCTTTCAAAAGTTCAAACCATTCTGGCTCATCAACTGTTTCGGTTGCGCGCGTCACTGCTTGAATCACCAGGTAGCCAAATTGCAGCCGATCGTAATCTTCAAGAATATGACGATAGAATTGCTCGAGTCGAGCCGATGTCAAAATCCCTAATGTGCCCTTGCCCTCACCAAGCACCACTTCACTCACCGCAAACAGCTCGATGCCGCCGGCAAGCTTGCTTTTTTCTTTACGAACCCCTCTTGCCATGACGCTCCGACGACCGTCTGGTGTGAGTAATTGAAGTATTCGGTCAGCTTCGCCGTATTGTGTGCGGCGCAACACTATTGCTTGCGTTCGAGTGGTTTTCACGCTGTTACCGCTTTGATTGCCGCAACCACGTCGTTCGGATGCATTGTCGTTTTGTCTACGATTCTGCGGACTCCGTACTCTTTTAAAGCTGAAGAAGAAAAGTGTTCAGCAATAGTCGTACAGAGAATGATAGGAATCGCCTCCGTATCAGGATATGAGCGCAGTTCATGCAATAACGCGAAGGCTGTTGAGCCAGTTAAAAGTACGTCAAGCACCATCACGTCAGGCAATTGCCCTGCTTCAATACGCGCCATCGCATCAAGTGCATTTTTTACATGGCTTACTTCATACCCCTCGCCGGCAAGCACACCCATTTGCAACTCAGCAAGCCAAGCGTCATCTTCTATCAACAAGACTCTGGTCATAAGAAACTCAATTGTTGCGATGCGTGCAGTTCAACATAAAACGTTGCACCATCTCGATGCCGCACCACACCCACTCGCCCGTTCATTGTCTGCGCAAATTGACTGGCAATATATAAGCCAAGCCCGCTGCTCTCGGGTCGAGCATGAATTGCTTGCGGAGCGACAGATAACTTCTTTTGCAGCTGACGCCACATATCGCTCGAGAGTGCCGGGCCGTAATCGCGCACGCCAATTCGCACCATGCCACTTTCTTTCAATGCCTGAATTTGTAAGTGTACCGCTGAGCCCGGCTCACTGTAATGCAATGCATTATCACTAAAGCTCAAGAGGATGCGCCTCAGCAAGTCGCGGTTCGCCACGAGCAACAATGGATGTCGTCGGTCTTTCACACTCATAGAGCGGCCGTGCGCAGCAAATAACGGCGCAAGTTCACTCATAACATCGCGACACAACTGACCTGGATTGACTGGCTCGAGCTCAAAGAAGGCATCTTCAAGGCGCGCCGCCTTTGTGACATTACTCGTCACCCGCAGTGCGCGCTCGGTAGTGAGTGTCATTTGATGAAGAATGCGATCACGTTCTGTTTCTGAAACGTCTTTATCGGCTAATCGAAGGGCCATTTGGCGCACTAACGCAAGCGGTGCCTTCAGCTCGTGAGCAGCGGCAACCACTGGTGATAATGCGTCATAGGTATCCCCTCCGGACATGTTTCTAGTGTACCATCCGCGCGCAGGCTCATGCAAAGATGAGCGTGATTCTATTTAATAAATGTAATCGTTGAGATCAATGCGTCAAAGTCAGCTTTGAACGTATCTGCATCAGTACGGAATGTCGCTGTTTTGTCACGAATCTTAAAGACAACTGCAGAGCCGCGAATATCTTTTGTAAAGTTACCGTCAAAACGAGCTGCATCCTGGCCGTCAATCTTAACAATATTTACTTTGAGGTCACCTTTTTTTACGAGTGAGTCATAGGACTTCACGACGGTATCATAATCGCGACTTTCAATTGTCAAACGAAGTGAGAATCGTTCAGCCGCACTGATTGATGGTACAGCAATTGGATTAAAGTAGGCCTGATATGATGAGCCCGATGAGCCGTCCTTATCAACAAACAAGCTCCATGTCTTCGGGTAATCAAACGAAACAGTTCCGTAGTCTTCTGGTGAGGTGAAGTTACGGTTTGGTGCCTTGTCTCGTTCGAGGAACTCAGCCTCAAGCTTATCGGCTTGCGTCTTCTCTGCCGTTGCTACTGCTGAAGATACTTTTGTATCAACATTATCCTTTTGGTCGGTGTAATTCATAAATGCCCATACAAATGCGCCAATCGCACCAAGTGCTAAGACGATAGAAACAATCGCCACGATAAGCCATAATAATGGTCGATGCTGCTTTGGTGGCCGCGGCGCCGAACCAACTGGAGTCACAGGTTGCTGCTGAGCAAATGCCTGCTGCGGCTGCCCAGGAAATGGTGACTGCTGATTAAACGACTGCTGCGGCAGCGGGACTGATTGTTGAAACTGCGCTTGCTGCTGAGGAAGTGGTTGCGTAAGCGGCTGCGCCTGTAGTTCTGGCGCTGGTTGCCCAAATTGCTGAGGTGTTGATTCGGGCTCTTGCGCCGGAACACCAAAAAAAGGTTGTTGAGGATTCATGTCGTTATTATACTTGTGCTTAGTATAGGTGTAAAGGGTTACGGGATTTGGATTTTACGGATACGGAAGTTGGTTCCATCAGCAACATAAATTGAGCCTTTTGAATCGATACCCAACCCTCTTGGTCGTGAAAATTGAGCAGTAGCCGCCGCACCATCTACAAAACCATCAGCCCCAGTCCCGGCGAGTGTCGTGACAGTACCATTTGGCGTAATCTTTCGGATGCGATTGCTGTAGTAATCAGCGACGTATAGTACTCCGTCCGAATCAATCACAAGGCCCGCAGGGAAATCAAAGCTCGCTAACACGCCAACACCATTCGCTGTGCCGGGTGAACCCGATCCAGCAAAGGTCGAAACGCCGCCATTTGGCGTAATTTTGCGGATGATATTTTTAGCCGCATCGGAAACATACACAAAACCTGATTTGCTCACGGCAATACCAGTTAGACTCCCGTACTGAGGCGGGCCAGGAGGAGCGCTTTCCCACCCGGATACGCCCGGTTGAGCAATAGTTGTGACGATTCCGTTTGGAGTAATCTTTCGGACAATACCAATCCCATCAACGGCATACACGACGCTGTTTGTGTCGACAGTAACATCGCCCGGAACATTAAATTGAGCTCCCGTCCCCACGCCGTCTGCGCTGCCAGCTACACCAGATCCGGCAAGTGTCGAGACTACACCGCTCGAAGTGATTTTGCGGATTCGATTATTGTAAAGATCAGAGACATACACCGTTCCGCTAGTGTCGACAGCAATGCCTGAAGGGTAAGAGAATCGTGCGCTCGTTGGACTTCCGTCAGCGAACCCATTTACTCCCGAACCGGCAAATGTTGAGACAACACCGCTAGAGGTGATTTTGCGGATTCGATTATTGTCCTCGGCATCGGCAACATAAATATTTCCACTTGAATCAACCGTCACATCAGTAGTGACACTAAATCGTGAGCTTACTGCCGAACCATTTACTAAACCGTCAACACCCGTCCCTGCAACGGTCTCAACAACGACGCCACACGCTCCAGTAACCGGGTCGGTATTTTTGCTTGATACCCGCATTATCACACCTGGTTTATCAATATGTGTGCCCTGGAGGCAAAAATAGCCCGAGTCTGATTCAAACTTTGTCACCGTTACTTTGTCACTTGCGACGAAAGTTGAAGGAATTGTCGAAGGATACCCTGTCGCCCCCTCCCACGTTCGGGCATCTTCCATTGCACTTGCGGCTGAACGAAGGTCGCTCTTTACAACATTCTCGCCCAAAGATGCCTGCCATGCCCCATATCCGATGACGATGACCGACGCCAAGATACCAAGCACCACAACCACAACAATAATTTCAACAATAGAAAATCCGCGTGTATAAGATGCCCGTTTCATATGCGTTCAGTGTAGCATAAGCACCATAATATCGTCTAGAAAATATAGAGGTGATACGCCTCAAATGTGCGTGTCGGCTGAATACGTGGCAACGGGTTTGCGTAGCAAATAAGTGCCAATGGTCGACCGAGTCGTTTTGCCTCATGTGTCATAAGGTTGATCAGTTTTTCGGCATCACGATGAACCGAAAATATGTACACTACTGTCGTCTCCTCAGGGAACGTGACATGCCACGCATTCGCCAAAACAACACTCACTTTTTTATCACCAGCTGAAAGTCGTCGAGAAATCCAGACGAGCAAAGGGTTGAGTTCATACCCCACCGCTCGCGCTCCCCTGCGCGAAACTTCTCGCAGCACCACACCGTCGCCGCTGCCAATATCAACAACCGTATCACTCGTATCGATTGGCCGTAGTTCGTCGAACATCCGTGCAATGTATTTACGTCGGCTCGGAACATACGGAGCACCGAAAAATACCACAAAGCCAAAAACAATAATTATGCCGCCAACAAGAGCGAACCAAATCATCTAGATTGCGCCATCGAATTTCTTTTTGACAATCTTAATATCATTCTTGAGGGATGTAAGATCTTTTTCAATCTCTTCGGCTAATGCTTCGGCTTTCTTAAATTTTTCAAACGCCTCTTCAAGTGAGAACGCCGCACTTTGAAACCATGCCACTAATTCTGATAATTCAGTTAACTTCTCTTGGACTGTTTTATTTTTTTCTGACATCTCGTACCTCCGCCGTAATTAATTCATTCGCTGTTTCGATCTCAATCGCGCTCCCTATTGTCGCGTCGCCGCGCACCAGTGCATAGCCTCGCCTCAACACATTCTCTGGGTTGAGTTGTGCCACGGCCACTCGCAATGTCCCTAATCGCTCAAACGTCCCATCGAGCTTTTCTTGAATACGACGAAACGCCGCATCGAGTTGCTCACGCGTCCGAAGCGAATACTGTTCAATCGCCTGTACCGTTTGATACCCGAGTGACGTCGCCTGCTGATGCGCCCGCGCAATAATCTCACGGCGGTCCGGCACGACAATCTCAGCAGCATTTGTTGGCGTCGCTGCACGGACATCCGCTACCATGTCAGCCAATGTATGGTCAATCTCATGCCCTACACCCACCAGTGTCGGAATGCGACTTTCCGCAATCGCACGGGCAAGCAGCTCGTCGTTAAATGATTGCAGATCTTCAGCGCTTCCACCACCACGAATAATCACCAAAACCTCGGGCATCACTTCAAGTCCATTAAAGTATCGCACTGCTTCAATCATCTGGTCGGCCGCAGGAGTTCCTTGCACCTGGGTGTGTGCAACTTCAATCGAGAGCCCGCCCCATCGCTCAGAAATAATCTTGGTAAAGTCGGCGTAGGCTGCCGATTCAGTACTGGTAATCACACCGATTGATGAGGGAATGCGAGGTAACGATCGCTTTCGCTCTGGCGCAAACAATCCTTCTTTTTCGAGTTTTTCTTTTAAGAGTTCAAAGCCTTTTTTAATCGCGCCTTCGCCTACCGGCTTTACCGTTCGGATATTAAGATTAAAATAACCTTTCGGACTTAACTTTGGCCCAGCGATCACCAAGACCTTCATGCCATCCGCAAGTGGCACGCGCAGTTGATAAATCGCCATAAAACAGTTCACCACTGCTTCATTATCTTTTAATTTAAAACTAACCCATTTCCCCTGAGAAATCTTAAATTCAGCAACCTCCCCCACCACCGCAACCGATGGATAGGCGTAATCAAGGGTCTGATTCGTTAAGGCGACAAAGTCGCCAACGCTAAGCGGGACGTTTTCCATGCTTGAGTACCGTCATTTGATAGAACACATATCCAAAGGCAATCGTACCAACAACCAAAGTGACGCGAGCAAGCAGTGTACCGGCAATCGCCACATTTGCTGGAACTGCGCTGGCCGCAAGGAAAGTAATCATGATCGTTTCGTACACGCCAGCACCGCCAGGGGTGACCGAGATTGCAGACGCAACTGAAGCGAGTCCAAAGGCGACGAAGATAATCGCTGGATCGACTGGGAAACCAAGTGCCCAGAATGCGATCCAAATAAGTGCAACATCTGCCATGTTCGCAAGCAGTGCCCAGATAAACGGCACAACCAATACGCGACGGTCTCTCCGAATTTCAACGTAATCATCGCGAATGTCGTCAAAGAATTTCTCAATCACTTCACCCTTCACTAAATCTTTCTTTTTGCCACGAGTAAAGAAAGAAATCACTTTATTTGCCGTACGAGTCAACCAAACAGCAAAATGATCAAGTCGCTTTTTATTCTTGATGAGCCAAATCGCGCCAATCAACGCGCCAATACAGGCAACCGCAAGTGCTGCACAAATAATTACCGTTGTGCGATCAATCTGGTGATTAATCGTCAAAACCACTACTGCTGCTGCTAGGAGTACGACAAAACTCAAGAACGTTAACGCAAAACGAACAATTTGCGACATCGTTGAACGCGCCACACTCACCCCTTCGTAACTCAAGATCCACGCAAGGTATGAAAAGCCAGCTGCACCACCGCTTGGCAAGACGTGATTCACAAAGTTCAATTCAAGTGCGGTCCGCGTCATCTTTGCATGAGACATATTCTTCAAATTGCCCTTTGCGCGAAGATACGAAAAGATCATCCCACCAGTGGCGTAGTAACTAAAGAACTGGACTGGAATAAGGAGGGCAAGGATCCAAAGATTAACTTGATCGAGCAGCGCCCACGCCTTCATAATTTCAGGCCACGCAACGAAAACAACGATCGTCAGAAGGACGACAGTAATGATTGTCAGCCAGCCGCGGAAGGAAAATTTCAACTTCATACCCTTCTATTATATACATCAGGTATAATAAAGCTATGTATATAGCCCTTCTCGGTCGCCAACCTGAACTTTCCATTGCTGAACTTGAACAAGTATATGGCTCAGTTCGTTGGTTTTCAGCCACCACAGCACTCGTCGATTCATCAACTTTTGACATCCAGAAACTCGGCGGCACCCAAAAAGCCGGCAAGATTGTTCTCGATATTCCTTCAACCGATTGGCGCAAAGTCAACGAAGCAATTATCCGCCACTACACTGAAGAATGGCGCAAAGCAGAGGGCAAGATCACGCTTGGTCTTAGCACGTACGACTTCACGGTCGCCCCGCGAGTCCTCCAAAAAACTGGCCTCATCCTCAAGAGCAAGCTGAAACAGTCAGGCGTAAGTCTTCGCCTTATTCCTAACCAAGAAAGCGCCCTTAGTACCGCAACCTCTCACCACAACAAACTCGGGCTCTCTGACAACAAAGTTGAGTTATTAATTTTTAGTAACGGCAAAAAGACCCTCGTCGCCGAAAGTACTGGGGCGCAAAACATCACCGCCCTCGCCGCCCGCGACCAAGGCCGCCCAAAGCGTGACGCCTTTGTCGGCATGCTCCCGCCAAAACTCGCCCTTATGATGGTAAACATGGCCGGCCCACTCGAACCTGAAGCTGAATTTACTCCAGCTGCGCCCCGCGTTCTCGACCCATTCTGCGGAACTGGCGTCATCCTTCAAGAAGCGAGCCTTCTTGATTACGCCGTCTACGGTACTGACCTTTCTGAAAAAATGATTCGCTTCAGCCGCGACAACCTCAACTGGCTCCAAGAGAAGTTTACCCGTGCGACTAACTGGTACCTTCACGAAGGTGATGCAATCGATACACAGTGGCAACAACCAATTAGCGCAGTCGTCACCGAAGCCTACCTTGGTCAACCGTTTAGTGCACCGCCCTCTCCTTCAAAACTCACTGAAGTTCGTGGCAACTGTAACCACATCATCAGCCAGTTCTTAAAGAACCTTGGCCGCCAAATCGAAAGCGGCACCCCTGTCGTGCTCGCTGTTCCAGCCTGGAAAAGTACCGACGGCACCTTCACTCACCTCCCACTCATCAGCAAACTCGACGATTTCGGATTCACCGAAGTGCAGATGTCGACGGTTCACCCAGACCAGCTGCTCTACTTCCGCCCCGACCAAGTTGTTGCGCGTCAACTGCTCGTTCTTAAAAAGACATAATCACAACAAACAGCTGTACGCCAATCGCTATAGATACGGCGCCGCCGAGTATCCAAACAGTCCCATTAGCCAAAGCCTCTCGCTTTTTTCGTTTATTTTTCATGCGTGCACCCTCCTTATATCTCAGTAAGGGCACACAAAACCCGCCGCTAGGCAGGCGCTGAGGCCCCACAGAGGTTTCCCAATGCGACGCGTAAACGAACCTGAACGACGGGGTCAGTATTGTTTACGCGATTTTACAACCATACCTTTTGATGCGAATCACAAGGGTTAGGCCGATTTCTGAATTGTTATGCATCGCTCGATGCACCCCGAACTATAGCAGGCCAACCCTTAACTTCTCATTAACTAATTGCGCAATATGTTTTCACCCTCAAGCTATTGACTATTCGCCCCTGTTCCAGTAAAATAAATACCGATTACATGGGCAACACCCATAAGGAGAAAATAATATATGTCACACGTTAAAGCTGGTGGTTCAAGTAAGAACAACCGAAACAATGCCGGTCAACGCCTTGGTGTCAAACGCTTTGGCGGCCAAAAGGTGAACACAGGCGAAATCATCGTTCGTCAAACAGGAAGCACTAAAGTTGCTGGCCCTGGCGCGTTCATTAGCCGTAACTTCACAATTCACGCCGCAATCGATGGCGTTGTGACGTTCAAGAAGGTTCGTAAGAGCCACTTTACTGGCAAAACAGTGCCTCGTACTGAAGTCAGCGTTGTTGCAGCAGCCTAACCGCTCTGCCCTCTTACAAAAATAACTCCCATCTCGGGAGTTATTTTTTTGATATGCCGTACTTGTTGCTAAGGCTTTATGCCTCTGAGTCTTCAGCGGCGCGCAGTGCTGCGCGTTGAGCTCGGAGATCTTGCAACTCTTCAGAAGAAAAAATCTGCGCGTTCTCGTTGATCGCTTCGTCGTGAACAGCGCTTTGATCTGCTTCAAATGCTTCTTTATGCTCCTTAGCACTGTTATAGAAGCCAAGAACCTTATTATAAGGATTCGCAGGCATATCCACAGGAACAGCCTCGCCCATTCGAACTGCTGGCTCTGTAGCTTCCTTGGGAGTAGGAACAAAGTCAGGGATTTCAATGAAATTAAGTGAAACGGCATCAAGTACCGCCCTGCCGGCTTCTTCTGGTTTTTTAAACTCCGGAACTTGGATGAACTGCTCGTTGTTGTTGAATTGTTCGCTCATTGGGTTGTCCCCTGCTTGCTTTTATTGAATAATAGACTGATTATAGCATAAGCTTAATAAAAAAGCAACCCCAGAGGAGTTGCTTAGTATAAAAGTAACCGTAAGATTATGCGCTCGGAAGTAATCCAAGGTGATGTTTAACGCGTTCAACGACATCACCAATGACAACCTGCGACTTCACAAGGTAATCATCGACACCAAGCGCTTCAGCACGCTCTTTGTCTTTTGGCTGGCTCAATGCAGTCAGCATAATCACCTGTACATGTGCTGTTTCAGGGGTATTACGCAAGATGTCGAGGACATCAAAGCCGCTGATCTTTGGCATCATCGCATCAAGGAGAATGAGGTCTGGGCGAAATGCGACTGCCGCAGCAAGCGCTTCTTCACCGTTATTTACTCCTTTAATGTCAAAGCCTTCGATCTCGAGTCGAGATTGGTACACTGCTGCCAGTGCTTCATCATCCTCAACGAGTAGAATTTTCTTTTTCGTGTCCATAGCTGTATTGTACTACGAGGTCGCGATTAAGCACAAGCGTGCCCGAATCGGTTACTGGTTGAGTCGCACCTTTGCTGCTTCGAGTTGTGGGTCGCGATTTGCATTAAGGTCTTCGACAGTCAGTTCAACTGCTTGGTCTGGGGTAATACCTTTTTCAGAGATATTGAGGCCAGCCGGTGTGTACCAACGAGCAATCGTTACCTTGAGCTGCGCACCATCGGTAAGGTTTACGATCTTCTGTACGCTCCCCTTGCCAAATGTTGTTTCACCAACTAATGTGGCTGCTTTATTGTCGCGAAGGGCTCCAGCGACGATCTCACTGGCGCTGGCGCTACTTTTATTCACCAAGACGACAGTTGGAATACCCTCAAGCATTGGACTCTTGCCAGAGCGGATCTCATCGATGACGCGAGAGCCGGCTTTTTCAACGACAATCACTTTGTCGTTTAGCCAGAGGCTTGAGACTGCTTCAGCTGCAGAAACGAAGCCACCACCGTTACCACGAAGGTCAAGCACGATAGATTTTACTCCCTTGTCTTTGAAGTCTTGAGCGACCTGGCGAGCAAGACGCCCCGTCTCACCGTCGAAGCGGCTGATTGTCATTACCCCAACGCCATCAGAGATAGTCGAGTAGACGCTTGGGTTGTTTACTTGCTCTCGGGTGACTGAAATGTCTTCAGTCTTGCCTTCACGAAGCACGGTCAACTTAACGCTCGTCCCAACATCGCCGCGAATCTTCAACACGAGTTGGGCGGTTGTGTCTTCAACGACAGATTTATCGTTGACTGCGGTAATGATATCACCGACACGAATGCCAGCTTTTTCTGCCGGGTTGTCCCGGAGTACTCGCACCACAGTTGGACGTTCGTTACGAATACCAATTTCAACACCAATACCCCCACCAATATTGCCAGTAAGGCTATTGTCGAAGTCAGCTGCCTCTTTGCTGTTCATGAAAATCGTATACTCGTCGCCGAGTGCGTTCACCATGCCGCGCTGAGCGCCTTCAACAAGCGCCTTCTGATCAATATCGCCATCGAAGTTCTGCTGGAGGCTGTTGTAGGTCTCTTGGAGCGAAGAGAGGTCGAGTGTCTGCGTTGCAGGCCGACCAGTAAATGAACTGAGCGCTGCATTAAAGATAGGTACAGCGTACAGAGCAATGGCAAAGCCAAGGCCTGTTGTGAGAATAAATCCTAGTATCGCGTATGGCACAGGGATGCCGCGAGTTTTTTGTGGCACCTCGATTGGTGTCACCGGTATTTCAGGTGTCGTCATGTTGCTCAGCCCCTCCAAGGTAATTTATAGCAATTCAGATACTATTATACGTTAGGTTGCTGAGGAAAAGCGATGTAAATTGTGCTTTTGCTTACGAATGTTTAGAAGTAGATGTATGTGTCGTAGGCGCCAGGTGAAACGTTATACATTTCACTGTAGTGACCCCAGCCAGAACCGCCATTGTTAAATGAGTTGTACTGACTAACGTTGATTGTCCCGTTGCTATTAACACTGTCTACCCAGACAACGTGGCCATATTGACCAGCCATAAGTACGCCGACTGAGCCAGCACGTGGTGTCGAGCCGCGTGGAATGTTTGCCCTGTCTGCGTTGCCTGGCCATTGGTTTGCATTACCAACACCACCCCAGTACGGCATGTAACCATTCTTCTGGTAAACCTTCCAAGCGGTGTAACTCACACACTGACGAGAGTACATACCCCATGGGTCTACAACTGGGTTGTTATAGTTTGAGTTAGCGAGATTTGCTGGGTAGCCACCCTTGTTCGGGTCGCCGGCAACTGCCTTATTACCAGCCGTCGCACGGTCGATTTCTGCCTGTTGTTCTCGCATAAGCTGCGCTTTTCGAGTCTGAGACTGACTCGAAAGACTTCGGTAAGCGTCTTCACTCCCCTGCGTCTGATTCAAGAGACTTTGCTGCTCATTCTGTTTTGCAGCGAGGGCATCGACTTGAACTTTTTGGTCGGCAAGGACTTTTTCAACGTCAGCTTTTTGAACTTCAAGTTCTTTCTTAATTTCACGAATTTCACCGATTTTACTAGTGAGGTTGTCGCGGGAAACAGCACGGTACTCTTGTTTGTTCAAGAAATCACCGATGTTTTGACTACTCGCAAGCATTTCAATTGGAGAAACTTCTTTGTCGACGTATAGGTCAGCGATAATCGAACCAAGAGCCTTCTTATTGTCTGCAATCTTCTTTTCATTTGCGGCAATATTTTCAGTCAAAAGATTAAACTTTGCTTGGCTAATATCGACTTGCGCCTGAATCGTTGCCTTCTCACCATTAATACGGTTTACTTCACGCTGGAGGCTGTCAGACTGCTCTGAAAGAACGGCTGCTTCGGCTTCATAGCGAGAGATGTCTTGTTCAAGGGCACGAATACGGGCTTCGTAATTATTTGCACCAACTTGGCTCGCCATTTGAATCGGCACAGCAAATGCCAAAAGGAAAACAGAGACAACAATAATAGCTTGGCGAGTGAAAGAGGTCGAATCTGGTGTGGTGGTACGCAGTTTCATATACTATTTACCTTAGCATAAGCGTGATGTCGAGTCAAGTTGCCTCCCCTACAATTTCAAGTAGCGACGCGTCGCCAATAGTGATGAAATGGTGCCAATTATCGCGCCGATTAGGATCATACCAAGGAGCACAAACCCGCCGTAGAAAAGCGCTGCATCGAGCGTTGGCTGAACATTAATTGCGTAGCCTGCGAGAGATGGTGCGGCAAAGTAAAGTGCGGCAAAACCAAGCCCGCTAGCGATAAGTGCAGCAAAGAAGCCATAGACAATCGCTTCGACCAAGAATGGTCCTCGGATAAACGACTTCTCGGCACCGATCAGCTTCATCATTTGGATTTCTTCGCGTCGGTTAAAGATCGCCATGCGGATCGTGTTGAAGATAATAAGCATTGAGATGGTCACCAGTATAATACTTGCCCCGATACCGAGTTGCTGCGCAAATGTCGCAGCTTCACCAATCTTCTCAAGACTCTCTCGCCTCTCACCAGCAAATGACGGGGAGCGATCAAGATGGGATTTTACGGTTTCGTTTGAGGCAACGAAGTTTTTGAGCTGCTCGGTGTCATTGATGTCGTTTACCTTGATATTGAATGTACCCGGAAGTGCGTTGTCGGCTTCTTTTACCGCTTCAAGAACATCAAGGTTGTCTTTTTGGTCTTGCACAAGAGCGGTGCGTGCTTCTTCGGGACTAAGGAAACTCACCGAAACAACAGAGCTGAGCTCACTCAATTCTCGTTGAATTGCGGTAACTGCCTCGGGTGGCGTGTCAGTTTTGACATAAATCGCCATCGTGACGCTATCACGAAGCTGGGCGATGGTATCGCGGAGAATGTTTTGTGAGGCAACGCCAGCAAGAATCACGAAAAGCGTGATTGCCATCACAGCGGTTGCTGCAACCGTAAGCCAGGCGTTTCGAGTAAAGTTATTGATCCCATAACGACACATGCGCCAAAAGGTCACCCATTGACGACGACGTTGCTTTTGCTGCGTCAACGCTTTGCTTGTTTGCTTTTTGGTAGCCTTTGCCATTACTGTCGGTAACTCCCCTCTGCTTGGTCACTCGTCACTTTACCACCTTCAATCGTAATAACGCGGCGCTTCAATTTGTTGACGATATCGACGTTGTGGGTCGTTAAAAGAACAGTTGTACCGTACTTGTTAATCTTTTCAAGGAGTCGAACAATATCCCAGCTGTGCTTTGGATCGAGGTTACCTGTTGGCTCATCGGCAATCAGGATTTTTGGCTGACGAACAATTGCACGGGCAATCGCGACGCGCTGGCGCTCACCACCAGAAAGTTGATGAGGGAATTGCTTCTCTTTACCTGTTAGCCCAACGAGGTCAATGACCTTTGGGACGGTGTTCTTAATTTCACGACCAGTCATGCCGGCGATTTCGAGGGCAAAAGCAACGTTCTCAAACACTGTTCGTTGAGGCAAAAGTTTAAAATCTTGAAAGACGACACCGATTTTACGGCGGAGCATTGGGATCTGGCTGTCTTTGAGCGTGTCGTAATCGATACCACCAACGACGATCTTACCGCTGGTTGGCTTTTCTTCACGAGTGAGGAGCTTAAGGAGCGTTGATTTACCCGCACCTGATGTTCCGACGATAATAACAAATTCACGCGGTTCTACAAAAAGGCTCAACCGATTGACCGCTGGTGCCATTTCTTTTCCGTATGTTTTTGTTACTCGGTCTAATAAAATCATTACTATAGGTATTATAGCATAAGCGAGTCCCCGTTAAAGGACTCGCCTGCTGTGAAATTGTACTGAGGTTTACTTACTTTGCCGTGAAAGAAGTAAAGATTTTTTCTGCACTCGCAGCGAAGCCCGGCGAGTCTTGGCGAGCAAGGATAGCAACGATATACATGTTGTCGTTACCGAATACATATGCGCTATATAACTTTCCGACAACGGTACCGTCTTTGAGCACATCTGCTGTGTATCCACGGGTTTCAGAGCCCGAGAGCTTTTCGCTTCTCAAAGTAACATTCTCGTACGTATACCCTTCAGCAACACTACTCGACGTCTTGTCGCCCGCTTCTTCAATTCTTTCTTTTGTGAAATTCTCATCAATAAGCTTCATCCATGACTCTTTTGTCAGGAACTCATTGTATTCTGTTGATGAGACTGTCACGACGCTATTTTTGTATTTTGTCGTTTCATCTTTTGGCTCATACAAACTAAAACTTGCTGTCGGCCCTTCGATTGTTTCAATATAGGTCTCAGGTACGAGGATTGTATACGTATCACCTTGGTATTCTTTCAACGGAAGATTGTTAGCAAGAAGGCTGATTGCCAAGAAAATACCACCACCAATAAGTGCAAGGCCACCAACTATTGCGGCGATTAGAATAATGAGCTTCTTGTTACTCTTCTTTGCAGCAAGCGGCGCGGCACCACCAGCGATTTCAGGACCTGAGCCAATAATTGGTCCTGTTGATTGAGGAGCGATAGGTGCAACGGGCTGCTCTACTGGCGTCTCGTAGGCAGTTGGCGCAGCGGGAGACTGATCAAATACCGGAGCTGGGACAGGTTCAGCGGCAGGAGTTGGCGCTTGAACTTCTGGCGTTCCCGGCTGCTGATATTCGGGTGCTGGCGTCGCAAAAGTCGGTTGCGGAGCTGGTGCTTCTGGCTGCACGGGTGGCACAGCGTTAGGGTCGTTGTTCTGATCAGCTGGATTCATATAATAGTCTCGCTCAAGGTTATTAGGCCTAGTATAGCATAAGGGCTACGGCTGAGGCGCTTCAAGAAAGGCGGTCATAAATGGATCGAGGTCGCCGTCGAGAACACCTTGCGCATTATTGGTTTCATACTTAGTACGGGTGTCTTTAACAAGTGTGTATGGGTGAAGGACGTAGTTACGAATCTGACTTCCCCAGTTGGCTGACTCGCCTGCTTGCAATTCAGTAATTGACGAGACATGCTGTTGCATTTGTAGCTGCGCAAGTTTTGAACGCAAAAGCTTCATGGCTGTTTCTTTGTTTTGAAGCTGCGAACGTTCGTTCTGGATCGCCACAACAATCCCTGTGGGGATGTGTGTGATGCGCACTGCAGAATCAGTTGTGTTGACCGATTGACCGCCATGGCCGCCGGCACGGTACACATCCATCTTGATATCTTTATCGTCGATCACCACTTCGGCTGGAGTATCAATTTGAGGCAACACTTCAACAAGCGCGAAGCTGGTTTGGCGGAGGTTGTCGCTATTAAACGGACTCAGGCGAACTAAACGATGGACGCCATTCTCACTCTTGAGCTTACCGTAGGCAAATGGCCCCACAACTTCGATGACAACAGATTTAATACCCGCCTCTTCCCCGGTTGAGCGATCGATACTTTTTGTCACCATACCGGCCCGCTCGGTCCAACGCAAGTACATACGTTCGAGCATTTCAGTCCAGTCTTGTGCGTCGGTGCCACCTGCTCCGGCGCTGAGGCGAAGGATTGCGTTGTGGTCGTCGAAATCACCATCGAACAAAAGGTCAGTACGAAGTGTTTGATATTCAGCTTCGAAAGCAGCAATTTGCGCTTCGAACTCCGGCACCAGGCTGTCATCACCGAGTTCCATAAGTTCTTCCATGTCATCGACTTGTGCCCGAAGTGTGATCCACGGGTCAACCATGCGGCGCTTTGCAGCAAGCTGCTTGCTGAGATCTTGTGCATGAGAAGGGTTATTCCAGATTTCTGGTGTCGCGAGCTGCTGTTCAAATTCTTTCATTTCTTCAAGACGAGCCTCAATCCCCAGCCGTTCATAGGCGGCTTCGAGTTGTGGCTGCAGTTCAGCGAGTCGTTTTACCAGAGGTTGCATACGGTCTATTGTATCAGCTTACGAGGGTTCGCGCCCACTCCTGAGAAGGATATTCGTGGCGATCGTCGAATTCGCTCGCGGGAACTTCAAATGGAAGTGTGGCGTACTCTCCCCTGTTTTGTGCGCCATGATACGCTGCGCGGAGTTCATCAATCTCGCCAATACATTCAAATGGCTTCATGACGCCATCAATACCGAGGAGCCCTTTGAAGGTTTCGGTGAGGATTGGTTTTGCGAAAAGATCTTTGCCATCAAATAATGATTGGAGTTCTTGTGCAGGGACAGTTGGCGAGAAAAGAAGATACGCATTGGCGCACTTTGGACAGTGTCCACACCATTTCAACTGTGAATTGTCTTCATTTTGGCGATAGTTTGCTTCGTTGCATGAGCTAAAGGCATGACCGAATCGAGCCCAGGCTCGTTCGACAAATAAATCAGAGACTCGGCGTTCACTGAACTGACGAAGTGGTGAACCGATACGAAGTGAGGGTGAAATATACCGACGAACGTATTCGGCAAAGTCTTGCTCGGCTTGCCAAGTTTTTGACCATTGGTGCGCAACCGGAAGGTCACCGATAAAGGCGTGCGGCTCCTCTCCTTCATGTGCGATTGAAACAAGGACTGTGTTGGCGCCTGAAAGAACCGCCTGGATAAGAGCGAGACTTTGTACGATATATGTGACTGGCACATGGCCGTTCTTTCCACCCTGTGCTGCGGCATTTTTGAGTGCTGAGTGGTCAATTGCGCGGCGAGCAACAACCAGTGGTTGATTGAGTGTATCGAGAATTACTGGGTGCGATCCACTGTTCGTGACATACCATGGGGTAAACTCTATGCCGGCATCTTCGAGGAGTTGTGCGGTGAGGAGTGAGTCTTTACCGCCACTTTGCAGTGCAATAATACCGTTGCCAAGTACTAGATCGGTTGCAGCTCGAGATTCAGTAGTCGTTGCGACGAAGTGCGCGAGATTATCACGAGTGAGGCCGTTTTCAAACGCATACTGCCCGAGCCCCTCTTGGTAGACATGTGAGAAAAAGTTCGCTTGCCATTCATCGAGTGCAATATCGCCAAGATCGACCGTCGCAGTTGGGAATGTTTTGTAGTATGACGTACCGATAACAATAAACGCGAGTGCGAGTGCACGGTCGAGTAGCTCGGAGTGATACTCCTGAGTATTCGAGAAAGTGATTGTTTCTTCGCAGTGCTGGCCATTTGGAAGGACGTACTTGAATGAAGCAATGCCCGTTTCGCTATCGAATGAGTAAGAATCAAATCGGAATTGGCTCATAGTGATTGTACCTCTGCTCTAAATTGATCGCCGCGATCATAAAAATCTTTAAACATATCGAAGCTTGCCGCACCTGGACTCAGGATAACGACATCGCCAGGTTCGGCCAATTCGTGTGCCCGCGCAACAATTTCTTTCATTGTTGTAGCCTCAACAACGTCGATTGGTGTTGTCACGCCATGTTCAACAAAGGTATGACGCAGCGCTTCTCTGATCTCACCAATCAAAAGAATGTGTTTCACCGAGCTTGTTTTGAGTACTTCAGCAAGTTCGGTAAAGTCACCCCCCCGCTCGATACCACCAATAATGACAATTTCGGGTTTTGAGAACGCCTTAACTGCCGCAACAGTTGCAGGGGTCGCCGATGAGAAACTATCGTTATAATACTGCACGCCGTCAAGTTCACGGACGAGCTCAAGACGGTGCGGGAGACCGACGAAATTCGAGAGGCCTTTTACCACAGCTTCAAATGAAGCGCCTGCAGCTCGAGCCGCTGCGATTGCTGCGGTTGCGTTCTCTCTATTATGCTCACCCGGCAATGAAAGAATACTTGTATCAGCGATACGCTCATCACCTTCGTAGAATCCACCATCTTTAATAGAAACACCATCGCTGAATGGATCGTTATACTTTGCGATTCGTCCTTGAGCGTTTTCAGTAATAATTTCTTGCGTGCGCTCGTTTGTTGGATGGTAAATTGCAATATCGGCCGGAGTTTGGAAGCGAAGAATATTCGCCTTTGCACTCACGTAATCATCCATACCTTCGTGAACCGCAAGATGATCAGGCTCAATAAGCAGCACGACTGCAATGTGCGGTGAACGAGTAATGTCCCACAGCTGGTAACTTGAGAGTTCAAATACCACAATATCGGTTGGTTTAATTTGATCGAGGACGTTGAGTGGCGGAATCCCAATATTACCAACGAGCCAGACTTTGCGGCCGTCAGCTTCAAGGATTGCCGCGATCATACTCGAAACGGTCCCCTTCCCCTTTGTACCGGTCACGCCGATAATTGGCGCGGGGCACTGAGCAAAAAATTCGTTGGTCGATGACCAGACCGTGCCATCGGTTTTAATTTTATACGGAGAAAGACCAGCAGTTCGAATTACTAGGTCAACGTCATCAAGCGTCTGAAATACTCCCTCGCCTGTGCGAGTTGCGACACCGTCAGGGAGGTCGTTTTTCGGGTGGTCATTTTCGTCAACAATAATCAGCTCATTGTTGGGGTCTTTTGACCAGTATTCGTAATTCGACTTTCCTTCAATTCCGTATCCGGCGATGGCAATCTTCATAGTCTTATTCTACGCTTTTTTATCAAATAATCCTGATAGTGACTCGCCTAAGTCAACGACTTCTTGGCGATCACCGCTACTTACCGCAGCAAGCACCCAAGTATTTGCATCGACAAATGTCTGTGCGGTCGAGACAATACTCTCGCGTGTGACACGACGAATCATGTCTGGCACTTTGTCGTAGTTCAAAATTGTGTCATCAGCAAAGTAGCGGTTTGTGTAAAATCCACTGATTTGAGAAACGGTCTGCGCACCCATCTGATAACGACCGAGGCTGAATGATTTCGCGGCATTAATTTCATCGTCAGTAATCTTTCCGTCGAGCACTGCTTTGATTTCTTTAGAGATAATCTCAAAAAGTGCCGGTGCAGCATCGTGGTTTACCTGGCCTGAAAGATCCCAGGCACTGTCATAGAAACCGCTTCCTGTATATGAACCGACGCTGTATGAAAGACCCTTCGAGCGAGCCTGCCCAAAGATACGTGAGTGTGTTGTACCGGTAAGGATGTGGTTCAAGCTGTGCATTGCATCAAGCTCTTCATCCTTGAGTACGCGCGGCACGGTCATTGTCCAGCCAAAGGTAATGTTTGAGGCACCTTTACGACGAACGAGTGCTGGCGCTGCGCCAGTTAGTTCATCGCGTGGAACTTCGAAACGTTCACCTTCAGGAAGCTCAAATGATTCAAGTTGACGAATAATATCTGCTTTACGACCACGGAGCTTGCCGGCAATCACGAAACGCATGTTGCGTGTTGTGTGAGTACGACGGTGGTGCTCACGGATGTCAGCAAGCGAGACTGCCGCAATTGTTGAAAGTGACTGACGGTAGGTCAACACATCTTCACCAAGGAGCTGCTGCACACGTGGCCAGAGGCTTCGGTGATGGTCGTTGAGATAGTTTGTTAACTCCCCGCGGACGTTCCCCTTCTCTGCTTCAAGTTCAACGGCATTGAATTTTGGCTGACAAATACTTAACTTTTGAAGATCAAGAATACGATCCCACTCAAAGTCGGCGCAGTCAGATTCGTACACCATTGAGAGATCGCTCGTATACGCATTGTGATACGCACCATTCTTTGTGAACTCAGACTCAAAGGCGTGCTCAGATTTAAATCGAGCGTTCGCACCAAAGGCCATGTGCTCCATAATGTGCGCAACTTGTTCAATGTCTTTCGACTTTGCGTAACGGTTTCCTGCACGAAACTGAAATTGCATGCTCATGACGGTCGCACCAGGGACGTTAATCAACAACCCCCGTGCGCCGTTTCGGAGCTTTACTTCTTCAATTGCGTGATTCATTAGCGACGGCCTGTTTTGCGGTTCTGACGTTGTGTCTTTTTCTTTTTACGAGCAACATTCTTTTTCTGCTGGGCTTCGCTTTGGGTTTCACCCTTTTTGACCTTGAAATCATCGTCGCGGCCAGCATTACCAGTGGTAATCGTGTTCACACCCTTTTCAACAGCAGATTCAGCAAGTCGAGTAAGCTCTGTCTCGTGATCTTCTTCAGCACGAGCAAGTGTATCGCTCACGGTTACGTGCATGATTGCACGAAGTACTTCGTCACGGAGTGTTGCCTGAAGACTATCGAACAACTTCTGAGATTCAGCACGGTATTCAACCAATGGGTCACGCTGACCAACACTGCGCCAGTGAATACCATCACGGAGGTGCTGCATGTTTTCAAGGTGTTGCATCCAAAGTGTGTCGAGGACCTGAAGGTATACTTCGCGCTCAACCTTACGGAGTGTTTCTTCGCCAAGTTCGGTTTCTTTTTGTGAGTACAGCTTCTTCACAGCCTTATCAGCAAGTTCGAAACGAGCCTTATCTTTTTTCTCAGCACCAATTGCTTTTAGAGACTTTTCATTCACCGGGAAGACTGTGAGGAATTCTTGGTACGCTTTTTTGTCGTTCTTTGCGGGAACAATCGTCAATTCTTGAACCTTTGCGTCAACCAGACGTTCGATTTCAGACTTAATGTTCGCGCCTTCAAGAATCTTGCGGCGAATTGTGTAGACCACACGACGGTGACGGTTGATCACATTGTCATACTGGACGACGTTCTTACGGTTGTCGAAGTTGTAACCCTCAACACGCTTTTGCGCCGCTTCGAGTGTCTTGCTTACCATCTTGTGCTGAATTGGCATGTCATCGCTAATACCGATACGGTCCATGATGCCGGCAATTCGTTCACCTTGGAAAATACGCATGAGGTCGTCTTCAGTTGAGACGTAGAACTGTGTTTCACCAGGGTCACCCTGACGTCCACCACGTCCACGAAGCTGGTTGTCGATACGACGAGATTCGTGACGCTCTGAACCAATAACGATGAGGCCGCCGAGGTCTTGGACACCCTTACCGAGCTTAATGTCAGTACCACGACCGGCGATGTTGGTTGCGAGTGTAATCGCACCCTTTTCACCAGCTTTTTCAACAATCGCTGCTTCGCGTTCGTTGTTTTTCGCGTTCAAAAGCTCGTAGGGAACTTTTTCTTTATCAAGCCATGCAGCAATCAATTCGTTCTTTGCAATTGAAGCAGAACCAACAAGAACCGGGCGGCCAGCTTCGTGGTGCTCTTTAATCGCATCAGCAATTGCCTTGAGCTTTGCTTTTTCAGTTCGGAAGATGAGATCTTCGCGGTCGATACGAGCAATTGGGCGGTTTGAAGGAATCTGAACTACGTCGAGCTTGTAAATCTGTTGGAATTCTTCAGCTTCAGTAAAGGCTGTACCAGTCATACCTGAAAGCTTTTTGTACAGACGGAAGTAATTCTGGAACGAAACAGTCGCAAGTGTCATGCTCTCTTGGAGCACATCAACTTTTTCTTTTGCTTCAATCGCCTGGTGAAGCCCTTCGTTGTAACGACGGCCCTGCATCAAACGACCAGTAAATTCGTCGACGATAATCACTTCACCGTCTTTAGAAACCACGTAGTCTTTGTCGCGCTTAAAGAGTGTCTGGGCACGAAGTGCTTGGTCAACGTGGTACACAGAACGAACGTATTCTGGGCTGTAAAGATTCTTTACACCGAGCAGACGCTGAACCTTATCGACACCTTCGTCCGTAAGGGCAACCATCTTTCGCTTTTCATCAAGGACGTAGTCGTTGCCTTCAAGTCGCGCAGCAACCTTTGCGAACTGAATGTAGTTTTCCGGGTTTTCAGCTGCAGGTGCACTAATAATAAGTGGGGTTCGGGCTTCGTCGACAAGAATCGAGTCAACCTCGTCTACGATCGCGTAGTGAAGATCGCGCTGACGAAGAAGGTCAACTTCGTTCACCATGTTGTCGCGAAGGTAATCGAAACCAAACTCGTTGTTTGTACCGTACGTAATATCTGCCGCATACGCTTCTTTACGAGTTGATGGACGAAGACGCTTAATGCGTGGATCGTCGTGGTCTGGGTTGTCGAATGTTGGATCAAAAACGAATGATTGGTCGTTAATGATGACACCAACGCTCAAGCCGAGGAAGTGATAGAGTTCGCCCATCCAGCCGGCGTCACGCTGCACGAGGTAGTCGTTCACTGAGACAACGTGAACACCCTTACCCTCAAGTGCGTTAAGATACACCGGAAGCGTTGCTACCAATGTCTTACCCTCACCTGTTTTCATCTCGGCGATGTCGCCCTCGTGAAGGACCATACCGCCGATAAGCTGCACGTCGTAGTGACGCATGCCGAGCACGCGATCACTTGCTTCACGTACCAATGCAAAGGCATCAGGAAGAATTGTGTCGAGTGTGACGTTCTTCTTCGCTAGCTTTTTCTTAAGGACTTCTGTTTGCTTTTTGAGCTCTGGCTTTGTCATCTTTGCGTACTTGTCAGTCAATTCATTGACTGCAGCAACACGCTTTTCAAGCCGCTTTAGAATCTTCTTCTGCGGGTCACCAAAAACCTTCGTTAACGCACCTTGTCTCGTAATCATAATACCCCCGCCTTTCAGGAAATGGATCGGTAAACTATCTCTATGAAGATTATTATACGATTATCGGGGGTGCAAGACAAGTACGCGTTAAGAGAATTACACCGTACTGACTTTACGCTCAATCAGTGAGTCTTTGTATTTTCGAAGTTGCGCAATAAGTTTTGCCTCAACAATATCAATAGCCGCCATCATATTGAAGGTTGAGTCTTTTGCGGTCATTACCTTTTCAGGTACATGAACAATAATCTCGGCTTCGTATTTATTGCCGTGATCACGGTTAACCTGTTTAAGTTTCACGTCGGCAGTCATTGTGCGCCGAGCGTGCGAAGGAATATAGCGGTCGAGTTTGCCAATTTTTTCAGTGACATACTTCAAGGTCTTTTCGTCGACCTCATACTTGATTCCCGTTACGTCTATAGATGCTATCATGGACCCTCCTTCGTTGGTTGGTTGATACTCCTATTATAGCACTTTAAAGGATGTCTTTGTTGCCGATGTAGCCACGAAGCACTTGGGGAATGTTGATTGTACCGTCTTCATTTTGGTGGTTTTCAATAATTGCAATCATGGCGCGACCAAGGGCAAAGGCCGTTGCGTCATTCGTATGAACAAGTTCAAGCTCACCTGAGTCGCGACGGATACGGGTTTGCAAGCGACGCGCCTGGTAGTCAGTCATGTAGTCAGCGGTGTGTGTTTCGCGGTACTGCTGCTGGCCGGGAAGCCATGCTTCCATATCGATACCACGGGCATTTGGCTTACCAATGTCAGCAGTACATTTTTGAATGACGCGGTATGGTACTTCGAGTGATGCAAGGAGATACTCCTGAATCGCAACCATAAAGAGATGTTCGTTAAGACCATTTTCACTTGTGGTAAAGCTTTCCATTTCGAGTTTGTCGAATTGGTGCATACGAAGAATGCCCTCCATGTCTTTGCCGTAGGTACCCGCTTCACGGCGGAAGCTGGTTGCATAGCCGAGGTAACGAATCGGGAGTGCAGATTCATCAATAATTTCATTGGCGTGCATACTCCCCATCACGTGCTCAGCGCTCCCCTGCAACCAAAGATCGTCATTTTCAAGCTTGTAACGGTCATCCCGTGGCTCGAGGCGATCCATTGCATCATAAAGTTCGGTGCGGATCATAAGTGGTGGCAAGACCGGAGTAAACGGTTTGAGTGAAACGTTGAGTCCGGCGTCTTTCGCGATTTTTTCGAGAACCTTCTCGTCGCTGAGTGAGTCGATAACAAACTGCACGATCGCAAACTGGAGTTTTACAAGATCACCCTTGAGATATGCGAAGCGACTGCCTGCTACTTTTGCTGCACGCTCTTTATCAATCCACAGACGCTGTTCAGCAATTTGGGCGTGATTGCGTGGCTCGAAATCAAACTGAGTTGTTTCGCCAACAGTTTTTGCAACGACATTTTCGTCTTCGCTCGCACCGTATGGCACATCCGCAGCAGCCATGTTTGGGACGAGTTTGTGGAGTGTGAGCGCTTCGGCTTCAAGTGTTGAAAGATAGCCTTCTTGTTCAGAAAGCTCAACTTTGATTTGCTTGCCTTCGTCGATCAAAGACTGCTCTGGTCGACCGCCCTTCATCTTTGCCGCATTGGCATTGCGACGCTCGCGAAGCTCGTCTACCTTTTGCGTAAGTTCACGTCGCTGCGTATCAAGCTCGAGAAGCTTAGCAATATCAACAGAATAGCCCTTGTCTTGAGCGTTTTTTTGAACGGCGTCGGCATTGTCACGGATGAAGCGGATGTCTAACATAATATAGGATAATTGTAGCACAAAAGCCTGGCTACTCTCACTTACGGGAGGGCGCTTTATGGGGAATGTGCCATTCGCCCATGGCGCTCGCGATACCCTCCCTTGAAGTAAGAGTAGCCAGGCTTTTGTATAAATGATTTATTGAATAGCTAAAGAAAAAACATAATAGCACGAGCAGAATCACGACTGACTTTAAGAGAGGGTATCGCGAGCGCCATGGGCGTGAAACCCAATAAAGCGCCCTCTCGTAAGTCGGTCATGATTCTGAACGTGCACCTTTATACTATTGAATCAATCTTTCCATCCTTAATATTTATCTGGATGTCGCATTTTGCGGCGAGTTCTGGGTCGTGCGTCACAATAATAAGGGTGACGCCGTTTTCTTTGTTATAGCCAAAGAGCATGTCTTCAACTTTTTGGCCGGTGACGCTGTCGAGGTTTCCGGTTGGTTCATCAGCAAAGATGATGCGTGGCTCGTTGACGATAGCGCGAGCGACGGCAAGTCGCTGCTTCTGGCCTCCGGAAAGGTTTTTTGCTTTGTTACCAATTTTATCAATCAGGTCAACGCTCTCGAGGGCGGCTCGGATTTTTTTACTGCGGATTCGTTGGGGCACGCCAGCGATTTCAAGTGGCAGGCTCACGTTGTCGCTGACTGATTCGTTAGCTTGCACAAAGAAGCTCTGGAAGATGAATCCGATTTTCTCTGCTCGGAAGGTGTCAACTTGCTTGGTTTTTAATTGCAAGATATCTTCACCATCAACAATCACCTGCCCTTTTTCGGGCCGATCAAGGCCGCTCATGGCGTGCATCAATGTCGATTTACCTGAACCAGATTTACCAAGTATCGCAACGCTTGCACCGTCAGGGATGACGAAATTGATATCATCAAGCGCCAGGAAGCTATTCTGTTTTTTACCATACGTTTTTGTGACGTTTTTAACTTCAATCATGCTGTCTCCTGTTGTATCAATTATTTATTCAGTTCGTAGTGCTTCAATTGGGTCGAGTTTTGCGGCTTTTCGTGAAGGGAAATATCCAGACGCAACAGAGATAGCCATCAAGAGAAGAATGAGTAAAATACTTGGGAGTGGATCAACAATCAATAGCCGCGTCCCTTCTTCTAACTTCAATGCGCTTGTAATAAGCGGGTTCGCGAGCGTGACAAGAACAGCAAGGATTGTTCCAAGGAGTCCTCCCAAGAACCCAACCCATGCAGCTTCGTAGCGGAAGAGACGCCCAATATCTCGACTTCTCATCCCCAATGCCTTCATGAGACCAATCTGCTGTGTTCGCTCAAGCACTGAAATGTACTGCGTGTTAATGATACCGAAGATACTTGTGAAGATCGCGAGCGCTCCAAAGGCAACCAGTGCCCACTGTGCAACGTTAATCATTTGAAGCAATGCCTCGCGCATATCTTGAAGGCTATACACATCGTAGCCCTTTGCTTTAATAGACTCTTGCAGCGCTTTGATATCCGTACCCTTCTTGGCAAGTACAACGAGTCCGTAGAATTGATCGGCTTTTTCAGGGCCACGTTGGTATTGTGCCATGGCTTCACTGTCTTCTGGTGAAACTCGAATCATCTCTTGGTAATAGAGTGCTGTATCGCCTTTTTGATCGACAGCAGCAATCTTGAGAGAAAGCTCTTTTGATTCTCCTGTTGGAAGACCAGCACTATCGTAGCGTGGAATCGACAAAATAATTGTCTGGCCAATTGCTGCCTGCGGGTCAGTAAAGCCGAGCGATTCAAGGTAGCTCTTTGGAACAATCGCTCCTCCTCGATCAACCATATTGTCGTTCAACGATCCGGCCGCTAGAATCATCGCAGTCCGGTCTGCTTTTGTCGTAACTGGGGCGATGTATTTTTTAAAGCCTTCGCCGCGAGTAACGTACGTCACGTCAATGCTATACATTGGTGAGACAGTCTGCACCCCTTCGAGTGCCTTTAACTCTGTCGCATCTTTCTGTTTCAAAACTTTCATCCCTGACGTAGATTCTTGTTTCTCAACCCCGTACTCTTCAAGCCCTGACGCTGCTTCGGCTTGTGCCTCGTACTTCGGGTAGACGTTCAGACTGAGTGAATCACCGCTTTGTTCAACCATTGCATTGGTATATGCGCGTCCACCCGTTCCGGCGGCAAGTGCGAGCGTAATTGTGAATGCTCCGACCGCAATGGCGAGGCTCGTCAACAATGTGCGTACCTTTGCCTGCGAAAGGTTTCTCCCGGCGCGACGAATAATGTCCTGTGCTTTCATGTATATCTCTCCCTGTTACTTTTAGCGATTAAACGCGTTATCGTATTCGTTCTCGTCACCAACAATCAATAGTGCGCAGGGGCTCTCGTGATTTTTTGCTGGGAGTTCTGTGTTGTTCAACATAACCATGCCTGATGTTACAGCGCGAACAACGATACGCGTTTGGTTCGTGTTTTGTGAGTATGATCCGTATCCGCTGTCGCTGTCTGGGCAAACACTTGGTTGTGTTGCAACGAGCTGACGAATTGTTCCAGCCGTTACTCTCGCACCAACCTCAATCGATGCGGTAAGGACTTCGACTGAACTCTGGTTGAGTGCAATGCTTGAGCTCCCATTTGCAGTCGCAGTGACCGTCTTATACTCACCTGTCACTTCTAGGTACGAGCGATCTTGTGTTGTTGCAACCAGTGATTCTTGCGTCTTGCCAGCATAAGTCAACGATCCTTTGTTCACTTCAATCTTTGCGAGTGCTGGTCCGTAGATCCTGAGTGATGGTGCGGTTCGTTGCGCAGCGTAGTTATATTTCTTTAACTCAGAGGTACTTGAGAATGAAATCGATGCAACATTTCCGTCAGTGGTAATTTTTGGCTTCACGCCAGGAAGCGCAGTAAGCGAGTAGCGAGGATCGTTATTATCAACGATATATTCAACTTGGAGGTTGGCATAATCACCAAAACCGAGACTCACCTCACCTGATTCGATACGGAGTTCAGTGATAGTCGTGGCGAAATTCTCCGGAAGCTCAACTAAGGTTGTCCGCAGTGCGGCTTGTGCTTCATTTTGCAATCGCCATGTTTGTGAGAGTCCTGTACCGAGCGCACTACCAGACGTAACAACTCCAGCAAGGATAATGATCACACCGGTGAGTACGAGTCGTTTTGTGATCTTTCCTGCAAAGCTCATGTAGGCAACGAGCGAGAAAAGTGCAGTCAGTAAGAGCCCACTGAGCGCCATGAGAGATGTAATCAACCAACCAGCCCACTGGAGGTCTCCAGAGAAACCAAAGACTGCGTCGGGGGTGTTCGTCACAACGAGTGCAATGGTTGCCCACACTGTTAATGCGAGCGTGCCAATAGCAGAAAATGCACTAAAGATACCGAGAGCGACCACAATTGTTCGCTGGAAAAGTTTTGCCGTCTTGTTCTCGCTAGCCCCTTCATTTAATTCATTGAGCTCACGAATTGAGTGAAGCGTCACGGGTTTGCCACTCAGCTGTAATTTCTCTGCAGCCGTTCGAGCTGGTGGAATTGCGATCCACAAGACGACGTAAACGAGTGCAGCTGTACCGAATGAGACAAGAAGCAAGATGATGAACGCGAGTCGCGCCCACAATGGATTAAAGTGGAAGAATCCTGCAACTCCGCTTAGAACACCGCCGAGTGCTGCGTTATCAATATCGCGGTAAAGTCGTCGTGATGATTCAGCACGTTCGATGTCGGCACCGACCGCCATATCACCATCGCCGAGGAATTCTTT
>Ga0247806_10000323_pt1 | contig 32158 bp, 29 predicted proteins | sample UWRJL059202B1_FD_179935 | JGI IMG/M metagenome (GOLD analysis project Ga0247806, IMG submission 179935) | Plant litter microbial communities from Arlington Agricultural Research Station in Wisconsin, United States - UWRJ-L059-202B-1 | ecosystem: Environmental > Terrestrial > Plant litter >... | reverse complement strand
GTCCACCTTCGGCTTCTCCTTGTCGGCGGGGCCGGGGGAGGTGACCTTGGGCTTGTTTGTCGGGTAGACGTAGTCCTTCTTGTCGCCGGACTTTGGAGTGAGGCAGTCCTTCGTGCACTTCGGGTTGCAGTCAGTCTTGCACTTCGGGGTGTCCGTCGTGCAGTCCTTCTTGCAGCCTGGCGTGGTGACGTCGGGCTTGCATTCCTTCGCTGTAAACAGCTCGGGACGCTTGTCTCCGATGTTGGCGCCAAACGCGATGATCTCTCCGCACTGTCCCTTCTCCACGATGGTGAAGATGAGTGCGGGGAGCTTCTCTTGTTTGTCTTGGATTCCAACATCTGCGAACGAGTTGACCGCGAGGCTGTAATCGACCAGGTGGTAGTTCACGTCGCTCTTGCGAGCTTCGATCCCGGGCACCTTGAAGCGCTCAATAAGCGTGTTGATCAGATTTGCATCGGACTGGCCGGCGACATTCTGATCGATCGCGTTCTGGATTTGCTTCTTCGTGGGGTTCTCGACGAACTCCAGCGGGTCGACCTTTTCTGCGTAAGCCTTGATTTTGCTGACGTCGGTGAACGACTTCAGACGAGGGTTGAGCTCGCGCAGATCAATGCCTGTTTTATCCATCAACTCATCCCGTACCTCAGTGGCCATAAAGGTCAGATAGGCACCTCGCAGAAGCACATCCTTGCAGAGTGATTCTTGGAGTTCGGTGCGAGCACCGAGGGGCTTTGTTGAACTGAACGGAGTGCTGATTGCATCCGGCCACTTGCGTGGGGGAACAGGCAGCTTGGATCCGATCTCGTACTGGATGTTTCCGTAGGTGTCGACTTCGCAGACAGGCTGCTTGTCGTCCTTGTGGACGGTCATGCTCTTGGCGATTGCCTCGAGCTCTTTTTTGGTGAGGTCCTTGGAGTCCTTGTTGGACTTACCGAGAACCTTTCCGCCCGATCCACCGGCGCTGGGCAGCGAAACGTTCGCTTCGAGCGCTTTGGTGATTTCGGGGTAGTAGTGAACGACCGCGGCAAGCGCGATCGCAACGACGAGCAGGATACCCAGGGCACCCGCAATCATACCACTCACTCTGGAGCGGCTTCTTGGCTTGGTGGCCATGATAGTTCCTTTCGAGGGATGGTGGGGTGCGGCGATGAAGCCGCACCCCGATGGGGTACTAGTGGGTGTTGTGTTCTCCTGCGAGATCTTCCTTGTGCTTCTTGGTTGCGATGCTGTGACCGACGATGCCGCCGATGATGATCACCGCAAGGGTGATCAACGGCAGGAACGGGGCGAGAAACGCCGCGCCCCATGACGTCAGTACCGGCATGAGCACCGTGACGAGTACGAAACCGCCGATTACCCCCAGCAGAACGCCAATGGCGATCCGTCGGTAGGTGGTTCCTTCCTTATCCGTGTTCGTCGACAGGTAGTGCCAGAAGCCGTGTGCCTTGCCCTTGGGGGCAGGCGCGGGCTGCGTGGCGACGACCGTCGTTGCGGCTGCCGGTTCGGCATCGACAGGTTCGGTCTCGACCACCGGAGTGGCTTCGATCGGGAACTCCTTAAGGAGCTCGCTGTCGGGCTTGGCGCGACGAAGTGCGTCGACATCGTCCTCAATGAGGTTGTTGATGCCGGCGACCTTCTCTTCGGCCCTTGCCTTGTCGACTCGGTGCTTGCGGATCGATGCTTCGAGTCTGCGGCCGAGTGCGTCGAACTCCTCCCTGGGGGTGAGTTCGACGACGGGCGTGGACTTCGTTGCGGGTGCCGTGGGCTTCGCTGCCGTCTGACGACGGTTAGCGGGCTTAGTGGCGGTGTTGGTGGTTGTAGACATTGTTACTCCTTGGTCTCCCCTGGGATGATTGCGCGTCTGCGCATATAAATATGCGTTTCCGCAGCTGCTGTCCCTGGGGTTCGGGAGCAGCAGTCAGCTTACCTATATTGCATAGTTGAGCTGACGTGCTGCTTCCGAAGAAGGAGGATGAATGAGATAAACCTATAGTTTTCAGTGACGTACGAATGTGCGAACACATTCTGGACATGCACTGTAATGATCTGACTTGTTAATGACCTCTTCCACCCTGGTAGGCTCTCACACCTTACCCGTGAATGATGTATTCATATTATCACATAAGTGTCAAATTGTCAATATGCTATAGCATAAACACAATAAAATGCTATATCAAAAATAGCCCCCAAAATGGAGGCTATTTTGACTACTTGATCACTAATTCTTGGTGAGGGTAATCTGGTAGGGGTTATCGACGGTTAAGTGTACGACGGCTTGCAACAAAGTAGCTGACTGCAGCAACGATTGCACCGAGTCCGGCAAGAGCAACAACATTTTCAGTTGTACCAGTACGTGGAAGTTCAGGTGGTGTCGTTGTTGTCGGAGGAGTTACTGGTGGTGTCGTAGGACAGTCAAGGTTTGCTTGGAACTGTACGAACTGACGAGTTGATCCATTAAGGTTTCCGATGTTTACTCCGTTTGAAGTGATACCATCTGAAAGACCTTTGATAAGTTGACCATCAACTGTGTAAAGTTGCGTTGATCCACTGATGTAGTTGAGTGAACCTTTTTCAACAGTTACCGCAACTTTACCAGATGTGCTTACTGTAGTACCTTCTGCATTTTTAGCAGTAACAGTTGCGTCACCTGATGTAAGTGATGCCTTTACAGTAACGTCTGATAGAAGGCCGTATTCTGTGTTAGAAAGCTTCACGCTGAATTTAACTGTGTCGCCACAAACTACTGATGCACTTGATCCGTAGTTTGTGTCTTTTGTGACGTTTCGAACTTGGAAAATGTCTGCTCCACCAGCAAGTTGTCCTGGGCTTTCAGCGAAAGCAGCTGGAGCGAATAGGGTAGGGATCGCCAATGCCACGATTGCGGCAAGGATAGCTAATTTTTTCATGTAATATTCTCCTTAAAGAATTAGGGTGATTGGTTATTGATGCATACTAGATAGTCATCGTGTCTTTAATGATGTGTGCGGGACGCACGAAGCGAGTAGAAACTCGAACTTCGTGCGTCCGCACCACCATTTACTTTTAAAGCGAGCCGAAAGTTACTTCGGCGGTTCCGACGTCTGGATCTTGAAGACCGTTGTGTCGCTTGCCGACTTGCCTGTGACATTATCACGCACGAGTGCAGTGATGGTGTCCGTGCCACCGGAAGGTACCTCGGTAGGTGCCTTGTAGGTGGCGCACTTCTCGACCTGTCCGCTGACGGTGAACGTCTTGGGGGTCGTGAAGCTGCCGAAGCGCGCCGAGAAGGTGAGCGTGCCAGAGTTGGACTCGGGTACGTTGACCGTGGCGCACACCTGCGTGGTGTTGAAGACGTCGACGTCGTTGACCTGCGTGAGGTCGACGATTGTCGGCGGTCCTACGACCGGCGGGGGCGGCGGTGTGGGCGTGTACGAGCACGAAGCCTTGGCGTTCGCCACTGCTTCGATCTTGACCTTGGCTTTCGCCTCGACGTCGATCTGAATCTTCGACTTGAGTGCAACGTTGAGGCTGCTGTTGGCGCTCGCCGTAGCCGTAGCTACTGTGCGACCGCTTCCAGATGCCTCTGCTTCTGCCGTGCCCGTTACGGCGACGTTCAGCTGAACGTCGGCACAGATCTGACCATCAGGAGTCCGTGCCGTAGCGCGGATTGTCATAGTGGCGGTCTGTGTTGCAACGGCCTTGGCCTTGACGTTGACGGTCGCGTACTGCACAAGCTTGACCTTGAGCGTCGGCGTTGTCGACTTGTGCCACGTCAGAACGTTGCCACAATCGGTGCGCCGGACCTGCTTGGTCTTGGCGTCCCAGTAGGCAACCTTCTGCACGTCAAAGACGTGGTGGTACTTGCGGACTTCGCCGAACTGAGCCCAGTAGCCCGTGTCATCGAGCGCTTTCGTGCCCTTCTTGATGACGACGTACTTGTACTTCTTGGACTGCAGACCCTTCACAATGGCATTCCATTGCGCCTGGGTCGTCTTGGCGTCGACGTAGGCGGTCTTGGCCTTGGCGTTCACCTTCGGTTTGAAGCCTCCGGGGAGCACGTAGCCGACCTCGGTTTCGCCCTGAGCGTTGGTGCTCGAGGTTGAAACGACGGATGATTCGGTGCTGATCTCGCCGTAAGCCGTCGAAACGACGGTGGTCACGGGTGTGATCGTTTCCGTTTCGGTTGCCTGTGCCGGCGTGGCGACAAGCGCGAGTGCGAACACTCCTGCTGCCGCGATCATGCCGATCACAGGTCGGAACTTGAGTCGATTCTTGATTTGCATTACAATCCCTGTCCTTTCTCCCTAAGGAGGTAGTGCTTATCCGATCTGGATAAGCGTCACTCCCCAGGGTATAGGGGTGACATTTCCACGGAGAAATATATGTCTCCAAAGAAATGTCACCCGCATAGGAGGGAAAGATTGTATATAAAAGTAAATGATGGCTGGGTTTAAAGACCCATGACTATCTAGTTTGCAGGGGTTAATGTGGTCATTATGCAAACGGATAGTTAACCGTGATGTTAATGTCCTCACCTCGCCCCAAAAGCCTCACACTCCAGGGGTGAATGATCTTTGCATATTATCACAAAAAGTCATAAATGTCAATATTTAACATAACAATTTTGAATAAACACAAGCGTTATTAAACGTATACGCTAGATATAGCGTGTAAATGAAAAGGGTTGCACTATATACAATAATGTTTGACACCACTTGTCAAGCGGAGTATAGTCCTCCTTTATACGGTGGCTGTTGGGAACAGTCATGACACACCAAATGTTGATCTTTTAGGTAGGTTAACTGTTATATAAAGCCGTAGAAAAGAAAGTTGCACGCATGTCCAGTAAGCCGCAAAAGTCGATGGCAAAGTTCCTCTGCAAAGAGGGCGAATTCATCGGGGCAATATCTGAACACGATCTCGCAAGACAACTCGCTGGGCGCTACGGCGGCCGCGATGATCTCTGGCGAAAGGAGGTGAGCACTGCAATCCACAAGAAAGTTCTTGTGGCAACAACGCAGGACGGTAAGTCGGGTTACCGCATCTCCAGCATGTCCAAGTCAACGTCCACGTCGTCGGCCAAGCGCGTCGTCCCCAGCAACCAGCTGGTGACCGCATGAGCGCCGCAGTCAAGGAACGGGTCGGCTCAGAAGTTCTCGAACTTCACGTCGATCGCAATCAGGGTGTCGCCATCTTGATGGCGCTCCAGACAGTTGAACGGGCAATCAGGAAAAACTGCTCGTACGAATTGACGGCTAAGAACGTCGTCAAGAACGAACAGGCAGTCCCGGAGTTCCGGCACTACGTCGAGAAGCACGCTGGTCTGGAGATCTCCGACCAGGAAGCGCTCGTCGAAGAACTGCTTCGGCACTGCTACACACCCGGGGAGGAATGATCACCTTCCCTGACGTCGGGTAACCGACAAAAATTCTCTTAACAGCACAACCCCGGTTGTTAAGATGGAGTTTCGAGCTCGTACCTACGTAGTATTAGCTCAACCGTCAGGGTCGTGGCCATGAGCCGCGACCCTGACGGACAACCAGATTTTATATTAACCCCCTAGTCAAAGAGGGGTTTTTTTGATACAATTCTCGAGTCGAACCTACACGTTCATACATTTGGTCTCATCGTCTAACGGTTAGGACACCAGGTTTTCATCCTGGCAATCGGAGTTCGATTCTCCGTGAGATCACCAAAGAAAGTGACCCATCCTGTATGGGTCTTTTTCTTTGCTTGACACTAAATGTGCTTGTGGTTCATAATTACCTTAAATCAAGGTATAAGTGAGCGGTAAAAGCAGATGTCACGACTTCCAATTCCTGGTGATGACAATGGAACGTGGGGAACAGTACTCAACGACTTCTTAGGAGTGGCTCACAAAAGTACCGGTCCACTGAAAGATGATTCAGTGACCTCATTGGCACTTGATCCCGCTGTCCGGGCATCACTGGCAAAGGCCGACACCGCTCTGCAAACCGTCACAAAATCTGATGTTAGTCTGGGCAATGTTGATAACACTTCAGATCTTGGGAAGCCTATTTCTACCGCAACTCAAACGGCATTAAATGCAAAACTGGCGACAACGGGTCTAGATGCAGCAACTGCGGCACTTATCGGAACCAGCTCTTCGACCGCTACGGCTATAAACTCAAAGATTAGCACCGCCACCGCCGGTTCGACTGCAATCTATATCCTGGCCCCGGCAGATCCAGATCCAACGACAGGTTCACCGGCAGGACTCTACTTCCGGAGAACGACCTAGTGCCAGCTCCGACGGTTGTCGGAACTCCTACTGCGTCCTGGAATGCGACTGCAGGAAATACAATTACGATCGCCAAACCAGCTGGCGTACAAGATGGCGATTATTTAGTAGCGTTTCTAAGGGCCCAAAGCGCGACAGCTACAGGTGACTGGACACGGTCTGGATGGACGCATATTTCAGTGCCGTTTCTTGCAAATCAATCCGGTCCTCGATTGATTGGTATCTATGGTTTGGCAGTTCCGTCTGCCGCTGCATTAACAGATACGAGCTTTACATTTACCTATCCTGGTGGAGGCTCACGTGTCATTGGGACGATAGTGATTGTACGAGGAGTAAGTTTGTCTTCACCTGTTGTTGCGGCGAGTACTCCATATGGAGGCGCGTCTCTCGGTACAACAGGGGCACAGGTATATAGTTATGCAAACAGTGCGGGGGCTAACGCGATCGCGCTTGCACTATTTTCAGGCGAGCTTGTTGCAGGTAATACCAACGCTATCACAATGGGATCAAGCCCGGCTACAACAGTCACGACATTGTATACAAATGACACAGCGAATGACGGGACGACGGGCACAACGGGTTCACGAACGGCGCTGACGGTGGTGTCATATCCTGGTGTTACGACCTTGCCAGAAGTAACGGGTTCGTGGCCGACTATTGCTGCTGCTGGTGCTGTTGGTGTTGTTTTGAGGGCGGCGAGTGTCGCACCGGTTGCTGCGTTCACGTATAGTACCGCTGGTTTGGGTGTATCGGTGGATGGTTCGACATCATCTGATAGTGACGGAACGATCGCTAGTTACGCGTGGAACTTTGGTGACTCGGCGACAGCTACAGGAGTCACAGCTTCTCATACATACGGGAGTGATGGGACATATACAGTGACATTGACGGTCACGGATAATTCCGGGGCAACCCATACGACCACGCACAGTGTGACGGTGACGGGTGTGTCACTCGCTCCAACTCGTGTGGGATATAGCATCCTTAATACGTCTACGACAAACACTTTAACATTAGACCCTACGATTATTACGGGCGGCGCAGCAGTGGCGACAGGTCATTGGATAATTGCTGCATTTGGCCTATTGAATACAACGACATCTATAACGCCACCTGCTGGATGGACAGTCATCAAGGCAATTGGAGCTTCTGCCGGGACACTTCGTCACGCGATATTCGCACGAATGAGGCAAGCTGGCGATACATCCTATAGCTTTGTTGTCGATGTGAATGGAAGTGTTACCTCAGCAGCTCTTATGTGGGGAGCAGGTGCTGATCCTGATATCACGCATTGGACAGTAGGTACGACAACTGGACGTACGGTGGACATGCATAACACCGCAGTGTCTTTAACGACGACATATGATCATTCGCTTGTACTAGGGTTCTCTTTCGAACGTACATCAGCGGCAGAGGCAGGGATCACATCATTAACAGGTGCGAATGAATGGTTCTATGTGCCACAAAATTCTACAACCCATATACAAACAATTGATGTTGCATATATTTCTGATGTCACACCAGCCGGTGCAACCCCTTCGATGGAATGGGTGTATCCAAATACGCAGGCATTAAACGGGGTGGCGCTACAGGTTGCGATTCCGGCTGTCCCAACAATTGTAGGTGTGACAATTGGGTATCCTGGGGTACTCAGAACGTCGGGCGGAGTGAATTATAACGGCAAAATGTTTTACTGGGACGGATCGACTGCACACGATTTTTCTGGAACTCTGCAGAATGCATTTAACCCGGTCACGGTCACGCAATTTATGACGCAAACGCCTTGGTTTGCCGCGCACCGTGGATTCTCTAATAGTTATCCTGAAGAAAGTTTATACAGCTACCGGGGTGCAACTGACTGGGGTATAAAAGCAATCGAGGTATCTGTCCAGTATTCATCTGAAGGGACACCATGGTGTTTTCATGATGCTACGACAACACGGACCACTGGCGTGACGGGGACTATATCTGCAATGACCGATGCGCAGATTGGCGCGCTTACAAATTTAGGGACGACCGCATCAAGAAACCCAACACAGCCAGCACGTCCAACCGCAAAATTAGTCGACGTATTAAATTTGTACGCTTCAACACACGTCATAATTATTGAGGACAAGACCTACACCCATACAGCGGCGATGCTCGATATGATGGATAGCTACGGCACTTCTGGAAGGCCGGCGACAGAAATATTTATCGTGAAGGCTGGGGTAACATCGGGAAGTTGGCTTTGGACGATGGTCGCCGCAAGGGGCTATCACCGTTGGGGATACATGTTCGATAACGAAATGGATACTATTGCTGACGCTGCGAGTTCGGGAAAAGTCGACATGATCGGTATGGATTATGCCTCATCAGACGCAACACTGACGAACGGTATTAATTTGTGTATCGCAAATGGCGTGATGCCGACGGGCCATATCATCAACTCGATTGCGCAACGTGACCGGCTATTAGGACTTGGAATGAAAGGTCTGATGATCTCAAATAAAGACGTTATTCCGCCATGGTATCTGCCGTAGTTGACGCTAGGGGTTTAAAAAACACCTTAAAAAGAGTAAAATACTTTAGTTATGGCAATTATATTTAAACGAACAAAAATTTTAGCAACCCTAGGTCCTATTACGAGTACCCCTGAAATGATCTCTGATTTAATCAGCGCAGGTACAAACGGATTCCGACTTAACTTTAGTCACGGTGATTACGCTGAACGTGACGATCAAATTAACTGGATTCGCGAAGCAAGCCAAAAAAATGGCAAGCCAGTTGCAATCCTTCAAGATCTTCAAGGTCCAAAGATTCGTCTTGGTATGTTGAATGAAAACATGGATGTCAAAAAAGGTGACGAAATCATCCTTGATCACGCTGCAGAGCACAACGGTAACGTACTTCCAATTCAATATAACCTTGCAGAGAAGGTGAAAGTTGGTGAGCCAATTTATATCTTTGACGGTAAAGTTCGCACAACAGTTATTGAAATTACTTCAGCAACAGCGATCAAGGTTCGTATCGAAAATAATGGAACATTGATGAGTAAGAAGGGTATTAACCTTCCTGACACCGACTTCGGTGGCGACATCTTGACTCCAAAAGACATGAAGGACATCGAATACGGTCTGACAAAAGATATCGATTTCGTTGCACTTAGTTTCGTACAAAGTGTTGATGACATTAACAACCTTCGCCAAATTCTTGTCGCCGGTGGTTCTCACGCGCAAATTATCGCAAAGATCGAAACGAAAGCTGCGATCAAAGATGACGTTATGGAACAGATCGTTCTGGCATCTGACGGTATCATGGTTGCACGTGGTGACCTCGCTGTTGAAGCGGGTGCCGAAGTTGTACCAATCGTACAACGCCGCCTGATTGCACTCTGTCGCAAGCACGGTAAATTGAGTATCGTTGCAACACAGATGATGGCAAGCATGGTTGATAGTCCTGAACCTTCACGCGCTGAAGTAAGTGACGTTGCCAACGCTGTTATTCAAGGTGCTGACACCGTGATGCTTTCTGACGAAACAGCGAATGGTTCATACCCACTCGAAACTGTTGCTGCAATGAAGAAGGTGATTCTTTACACACAAGAAAATGCCCCTGTTGCACAAATCAATGACTATGCAATCGCAAAGAACGTACAGCTTGACGCAATTAGCGCCGCAGCTGTGAAACTTGCTGAGCAACTTGGTGTTGATGCAATTATTGCTGAAACTAAATCTGGTGCAACTGCGGCAAACATTGCTGCACACCGACCAAATCTTCCTATTATTAGCGTGACAAGTGAACTTCGCTCTGCGCAACAACTTGGTCTAAGCTATGCAAACCGAAGCTACGTTCGTGCTGATGCCGACGAAGCTGGATTTGACCTTGCGAAAGAACTCAAAGCAGACGGACTTTTCGGTGATGATACCGCTACGGTCATTATCGTCAGCGGACAACAGCCTGGAATTGTGGGAACTACTGACACAATCAAGGTTCGCGTGCTAGAATAAAAGCAAAGTAAACGGTGGGAAAATGTGGTGGGCTTCTTTAAACTGACAATTCGTGATGTACCTCTTGATAATCAAGTAGTTTTGGTTCGTGCGGACTATAATGTGCCTTTGAATAGTAAAGGTGAGATCGATGACGATCTTCGTATTAAAGCGAGTCTTCCGACACTTCAGTATCTTCATGATCACAATTGTAAGATCGTGATCATGAGCCACCTCGGTCGTCCAGAAGGACGAGATCCACAGTTTAGCCTCGAAAAGGTGGCAGTTCGACTATCTGAACTGCTTGATCATCATGTTGAATTTGTTGAAGATTGTATCGGCGACAAAGTCACACAAGCAATAAAGAAATCTTCAGCGCATTCAATTACGCTGCTTGAAAACCTCCGTTATTACAAAGAAGAAGAAGCGGATGACCACGAGTTTGCAAAGAAAATTGCGCTCGCAACTGGTGCACGCTACTTTGTGCAAGATGGTTTCGGTGTTGTTCACCGTGCACATGCCAGTACACATGCAATTACACTTTGTATTCCAAGCGTTTCAGGACTACTACTTGAACGTGAGTACACGACTATTACAGGTGCAATGCAACATCCAGCACGTCCGTTGGTTGCGGTTATGGGTGGTGCAAAGATTAGCGACAAGATCGCGGTGATTGAGCAGTTTGTGAAAGTTGCTGACAAGATCATTATCGGTGGTGCAATGGCGAATACCTTCTTGAACTACAAGGGTGTGAATATGGGTGCCAGCAAGCTAGAAAGTGATCAATCCGAAACACTCGATCGAATTTATAAGGCTGCACATGAAAAAGTGGGCGACGCTGTTGATGATTTCTTGATTCTGCCTTCTGATGTTGCGGTTGCGGTTGATATTAATGAAGATGCACCTCGCAAGAATGTTGCACTTGATCAAATCGCTGCTGACGAAAAAGCACTCGACATCGGTGACGCATCAATTGAACGAAATATTCGTGAAATTGCTGATGCAAAGACCGTCGTTTGGAACGGAACGTTGGGATATGCTGAATTGCCTGCTTTTTCTCATGGTTCAGCGCGTTTAGCACTTTCACTTGCAACACAACCTGAAACAACTTCTATTATTGGCGGAGGAGATACAGCTGACTTCGTACTGAAATGGGATAGTGCCGATGGCGCGAGTTTCTCACATGTTTCAACTGGCGGTGGTGCAAGTCTTGAATTGATGGCGGGTGACAAACTACCAGGGATAGAGAGTTTGCTAGATGCTCGTAAATAAGTTAAACTTAAACTCAATAAGCATAAGCGGTAAGAACTAATTATTATGGCACGCGATAAAGCGCTCATTGTCGGAAACTGGAAGATGAACCTCGGAGTCCACGAGGCGAGTTTGTTTCTACATAAACTTGATAAAGTCGTCAAGATTCACCGTAATGTCGAAGTAGTTATTGCTCCGACGATGCTTGCTTTGCAGACACTTAGCCTACAGGTAAATCTACGCCAGATTAAGCTAGCCGCACAGAACTTTTATTGGCGTGACCACGGTGCATACACCGGTGAAGTATCGGCCAGCCAGCTACAGGGAATTGTCCAATACGCACTTGTCGGACACTCTGAACGACGCAACGTATTTAATGAATCAGACAAAGATACACGCGCAAAGGTGCAATCAGCTGTTCGCAATGGCATCAAACCGATTCTTTGTATTGGTGAAACAGCGGGTGAAAAAACTTCTAATGAAACACAAGATGTCCTGCACGACCAACTTGTAGGTGGCCTTGCAAACATTACAAGCGAAGAGCTTGAGAACGTTGTTATCGCCTACGAACCTATTTGGGCGATTGGAACCGGTAAAAATGCATTACCCGACGATGTGAGTGCTGCGATTAAAATTATTCGAAGCCAAATCAAACACTTATACGGCAAGAATGCAGCTGAAAATATCCAGGTATTGTACGGCGGAAGTGTGACACCAGATAGTGCAGGTGGATACCTCGCACTCGATGATGTAGACGGGTTACTCATTGGTGGAGCCAGTCTCGACGAAACGGCATTCAGTACAATTATTGAAAAAGCATACATAAGTAAGAAATAAAGAAAGGAGTAATCATGCAAGATATAGATTTTGACGAAATTGACCGAGCAGTAAGTTCTGTCACCAACCCAACTACTGAAATAACGACACCGACACCTCCTGTGAGTGAATCTGCTGCGCCTGTAACAGCTCCTGCTCTTGATCCTATTGCACCACGAACTGAAACTCCGGTGACTGCGTCTCCAGCTGCGCGACGAAGTTCTGGTCGCTTTATGGATGTTGTACATCCTTCATCGGACATGCGTCCAAAGGCGCCGTCTGCACCAAGCTTGCACCGTGAAGAAATTCCACGCGAGCCAATCGTTGCCGAGCGCCCTGCTCCAGTCACGACTGCAAGTTCTGCGTTCCATTGGCCAGACACAACTCCATCTGTGAGTTCATTTAAGGCACCTGAGCCGACTGTTGAGCCGGTTATCGCTTCGGCGCCGGTTCCTGAACCCGTCGTCACTGCACCAGCTATAGAAGAAGCGCCACTTGCGCCACTTGAATCACCGTTTTTGACTGATGCCAAAGTAGAAAAGCGTCCACTTGGTGCGTTCTCTCCTACTGAATCAGACCTCCCGCTGCTTGAAGATTTTAATGACACACCTACTGCTACATTAGAACCAGTCGTTGTCGAAGAGGCACCTGTTGCTGAAGTCTCAGATGTTCCCGATGTCGAAGAAGAGGAACTCCTTCTTGAAGCGCACACACAAACATCAGAGGTTGCGCAACCAATTGATGCCCCCGCACCAATTGCTGATGTTCCTGCTGGTCCAACCTCTATCGTGCAACAGTATAAAGAACAGCCAGCTACTGAAGCACAGGCATCTGGTTCGATTTACGACACAGAAGCATACCATCAAGCACTTGTGCATCAACCAAAGAAGAATTCAGGTGCACTCGTTATTGTGTGGATCGCTGCATTGATTCTTGTTGGTGGTGGTATCGGCGCTGCTGTCTACTTCTTTGTACTTCCGCTGCTTTAAACAGTGATATCTTCTAGCCCGACACTCTTAAAAAGGCTATAATAAGTGTAATGAATTTACTTGAAGGGTTAAACGAGGCACAAGCCGCGGCGGTCGAAGTTGTGAAGGGTCCACTGCTGATTCTTGCGGGAGCAGGAAGTGGCAAAACCAAAACACTGACACACCGTATCGCGCATTTGATTGCGAATGAGGGTGTTTGGCCAAATCAAATCTTGGCAGTGACTTTTACTAATAAGGCAGCACGCGAAATGCGTGAGCGACTAGGCAAGCTGATTGACCAAGAAAGCCACCGTCGTGACTTTATGCCGTGGATGGGAACATTCCACGGCATTTGTGTCCGTTTGCTGCGTATGGATGGCGCTGCGATCGGCATTAGTCGAAACTTTGTTATCTACGACGAGGATGACCGACAGTCACTTATTAAACAGTCCATGAAGCAACTTGGATTGACTGATCGTGAGCTGAAACCTTCACAGATCAGTAGTATTATTTCGAATGCAAAAAACCAAATGCAGACACCAGAAGAGTTCGAGGTGGCTGCGACGTATCCTTATCAAAAGAGTGTCGCAAAGATTTATGAACGCTACGAAAAAATGCGTATCAGAGCTGGTGCACTTGATTTCGACGACCTGCTACTCGATGGCGTGCGATTACTTCGTGACTCGCCCGATGTGCGTAATAAATGGCGCACACACTTTAAGCATGTCCTGATTGATGAGTATCAAGACACAAACGCTGCTCAGTATCAGATGGTAAAACTGCTTATCAATGATGACCAAAACATTTGTGTGGTTGGTGACGACTGGCAGTCTATTTATAGCTGGCGCGGTGCAGACTTTACGAACATTCTTAACTTTGAACGGGATTTTCCTGGTGCGACAGTTGTAAAGCTCGAGCAAAATTATCGAAGTACAGGCAATATCTTGGAAGCGGCTGGTAATGTCATTGCAAAAAACACCCAACGAACGCATAAGGAGCTATGGACTGCTGAAGGCCCTGGATCACCGGTGCAAGTACATGGTGTGTATGACGAAGCAGAAGAAGCTCGACTTGTTGGTGAGCGAATCGCGACACATGTACAGATGAAAGCGCGAGGGTTTGGTGATTTTGCGGTGTTGTACCGCACAAATGCGCAAAGTTACACACTCGAACGCGCCTTCTTGCAGCAACGTGTGCCATATCAACTAGTCGGTGGTGTCAGGTTCTATGACCGTAAAGAAATTAAGGACGTTATCGCGTATCTTCGTTTGCTGTATCAACCAAATGATCGAATGAGCTTTACGCGCATCGCGAATGTACCTGGGCGTGGAGTTGGCGCAACGAGCCTCGAGAAATTCTTGAACTGGCAGTCTGAACACGATTTTGATATCATCACCGCGCTTGGTCATATCGAAGAAACGAATGTGATAACAGGTAAGGCTAAAGCTGCACTGGGAACACTTGGTCGTGCGTTAAAAAACATTCAACCACGTGTCGAAACAGCTTCACCTGTTGAATTGATTGAAGCGATCTTATCTGCAACCGGATACCGAGATTACATTTTAGATGGAACGCCACAGGCGGAAGATCGTGAAGCAAACATTGGTTCATTGCTATCTGATGCCCAGACATTTAGTGCCTTGCCCGATTTCCTTGAAGAAGTGGCGCTTATGTCGAGTGCTGATAATTCCGCTGATGGTCAGAAAGTGACGTTGATGACACTTCATGCTGCGAAGGGGCTTGAGTTCCCTGTAGTCTTTATTATTGGGATGGAAGAGGGGATTATTCCACATTCTCGAGTCTTTGAAGCGAGTCCGGCAGAGCTTGAGGAAGAGCGTCGCCTGGCATATGTCGGAATGACGCGCGCGCGTGAAGAACTGCACCTAAGTTACGCATATAGTCGTTTGCAATTTGGTCAGCGGAGCTATAATCCTATGTCACGTTTTATTACTGACATGGGTGATCAGATTTCACTCACTGCACCTACGCCAAACATTATGGGTGGCCAATCACAACAGGACGAACCTTTCTATAGCGATGAACTAGGTTTCGAAGTCGGTGACGGAGTCAAGTCTGCTGCATTTGGTGTTGGTGAAGTCATCGATGTAGATGGTATGGCGGTGACAATTCAATTTAGTAGCGGGCAGACCAAAAAGCTTAATGCTGAATATGCGCACCTCGAGAAGCTTTAGCTTTTTTAATGCCTATTCAACACTTTGTTTGGTATAATAAGCACTACACACGAGTAGGGTGTGAATAATTTATTCATGATAAAAAATCTTCCTAAATCCACCACGTCCGTTATGACATGGAGCATCGGCATTATTGTCGCTGTTCTTTTGGTTGTATTCACTTTTATCGCACTCAATCATCGAGCGCACGCCATGACTGGATCAGGTCGCCTAGTCACAATCCATGACCGCGGGGTAGAAAAGGTGCTGTTGAGTGAAGGTGAAACCATCGGTGACGCATTAGAAAATGCAGGTATTACGCTTGATAGTCACGATGTTGTCGAACCAGCTGTTACTCAAAAACTTATTGCAAGTGAATACCAGATTAATATCTATCGTGCACGACCGGTTACTGTGGTTGACGGCCCTACGCGTCAACGAGTTGTGACCGCGTATCAAACAGCCGAGCAAATCGCAAAAGACGCAGGGGTGACACTGTACGCAGAAGATGAAACAAAGATTACCAGGTCAAGCGATTTTATTAATGATGGTGCTGGCCTGCAGGTTGCGATTGATCGCGCGACCGCATTTAACTTCACACTTTACGGGAAAAGTTCGGAAGCACGTACACAAAGTAGTACTGTTGGTGGCATGCTGAAAGACAAGGGTGTGACACTGGCCGAGAACGATCGTGTGTCCGTCCCTATTTCAACGCCAATCGTTCCGGGTCTTGATGTCCGTGTATGGCGCGAAGGCAAGCAGACAATTACTGTCGATGAAGAAATAGACTTTACTATCGAAAAGATCCAGGACGCTGACCAAGAAGTGGGCTATCGCCAAGTCACAACGGCGGGTGAAAAAGGGCAACGGCACGTTACTTATGAAGTGACAATTCAGGACGGGCAAGAAACAGGCCGTACCGAGATTGCTTCGATTACTGGAACTGAACCTAAAAAACAGGTTGAAGTTATTGGCAGCAAGAGCAAGCACAGCGGCTCATTAAACGAATGGCTGCTCGCGCTTCGTACATGTGAAACTGGAGGTGTATATACGCGCAACTCGGGTAATGGATTCTTTGGCGCGTATCAGTTTATGGTAGGAACATGGGATAGTGTTGCGCCAAAAGTTGGACGACCCGACTTAAAGGGTGTACGTCCTGACATGGCAAGTCCGGCTGACCAAGATTTCATGGTTGTTGCAAATGCGAACTTGTCAAAGGGTGGACTCGCGACGCAACATCCAGGCTGTTATAAAAAACTAGGGCTCGCGCAATTCCCTCCAAAATAATGGCTGGCCCAAAGAAATCACTCGGCCAACACTGGCTCAAAGATCGAACAATCCTGCAAGGAATTGCGGATGCTGCTCAGATTACGCCCCTCGATACGGTGCTTGAAATCGGACCAGGGCTCGGAACACTCACAAGTGAACTTTTGCGACGTGCTGAAAAAGTAGTTGCTGTCGAACTTGATGGTGAACTTGCCGCAAAATTGCCTGGTCAATTCCCCGGCAAGACGCTACAGGTAGTACATGAAGACATTCTGGAATACGACTTATCACATCTGCCGAAAGACTATATTGTGGTCGCTAATGTGCCTTATTACATTACGTCTAAAATTATCAAAAAATTATTAACTGATGTAAACAAGCCAAAACGAATTGTGCTGCTTATTCAAAAAGAAGTTGCCGAGCGATTAGCTGCAGAACCGGGTAATATGAGTATCCTTGCGGTGAGTGCGCAAATTTACGCTGATGTGATCCTAGATCAACTTGTGCCTGCACGATTCTTCACGCCGCCTCCGAAAGTGGATAGCCAGGTGGTGATTGTCAAAACGCGCCCTCATCCACTCGTCACACCTGAAGAAGAAAAGAAATTCTTCCGCGTGGTAAAAGCAGGATTCTCATCTAAGCGTAAAAAACTGCGTAGTAGTATGTCTGCTGGATTGGGTATATCTAAACTTGAAGCAGAAGAGTTGCTCAAGAAGGCGAATGTGAGCCCTGATGTCCGTGCCGAGGCACTATCAATTGAGCAGTGGCTCAAACTGATGAAAATTGTTGACTCATAGCGCTCATGCTAAACTAGGCTTACTATGAATACACCTTACAGGCAGGTCCGCGAACGAGGGTTTACAATAATTGAACTCCTCGTTGTTATTGTGGTCATTGGTATTCTGGCGACAGTGACTGTCGTCGCGTATAACGGTGTGCAACAAAAAGCGCGTGATACCGCTGTGCTATCTGATGCAGATGCGGTAGTGAGTGAAGCGACGCGCTACTCGGTGAACAATAATGGCGTCTACGGTTCGGCTCTGACATGGTATTCACCAAATGGTGTAAATACAAATATAAATATGACCCCGAGTTCGGGCAATATTATTGATGTGGTCGCAAGTGACACCGCCTATTGTGTACGCGTATACAACCCAGTTTCATCACAATACAAAACACTTGTAACGGCAATTAAAAAGGGATCGACAGCTACGGCATGTGCGACCATAAATGCCTCAATTGCTGCTGGAGGCATTGGGAATAATTTTGCACCAACCTGGGCTATACAACCCGTAACTGGCAATCCCAATCTTATAAGTATTACGATGTCAGCTGACGGAACAAAAAGAGCAGCACTTGGAGGTGGGTCATCTGCTAACTATGTATATACCACTACCGATTCTGGCGTGACGTGGACTCAACGTAGTGTCATGCCAAGTGGTGTCGTATCGATCCTTAACTCATCGTCTGATGGAACGAAACTGTTTGTATATAGCAATGAGCGCGCTGCTAACTATGCCTCTAGCAACTCTGGTGTGTCATGGAGCGCTCAGCCTTCGGTTGGAACGGGTAACCAAGTACTTATGTCAGCTGCATCGTCGTCTGACGGAACGAAACTTGTTGCTTCATTTACTCTAAGTAGTACCAACGCTGTATATACTTCAGCAAATTCGGGTGCATCATGGACATTGCGTGATCTTGGCCCGGATATGTTCCTTTGTGATCGAGTTGTTTCTTCGGCTGACGGATTAAAGCTTGCAGCAACATGTCTGCTTGGTGATTTTAGTAAATCAGCGCTATATACATCGGTGAATGGCGGCGTTTCCTGGGTTGAGCGAACTGCTCTACCGCTTAGCTCTAATCAAAATGGTATGCACATGTCAGCCGATGGAACGAAAATTGCGGTTGCAATGAGTATGGGGAAGATATGGGTTTCATCTGATTCGGGTGCAACATGGACGCAGCGCACGAACTCTGTCGCAAGAGACTGGAGCAATATGTCTGGGTCATCCGACGCTTCTACCTTGGCTGCAACTGTTGCGAATGGCTATATCTATACTTCGAAAGACTTTGGTGTATCGTGGATTGAATCAACCTCAGCTGGATCAAGGTCTTGGGATTCAATTGCCGTTTCGGCAGATGGCACAAAGTACACCGCTACGTCATACGGTGTTGTCTACGCAGCCCAGCAATAGTTCTGTTCTGGGCTTAAAGTCTTATCTGTTACAATAGGTATAATTATGGAAAAAAAATTATACATCGCTACCGCCATTCCTTATGTCAATGGAACTCCACACATCGGAAACGCCCTTGATTATCTATTAGCTGATATTTGGGCGCGTTATCAAAAGCAAAATGGACACGACGTTCGTTTTCAAGTAGGAACTGACGAGCACGGCAACAAAATTGCTGCGATGGCTGCCAAAGAAAATATTGAACCAAAAGCCTTCACCGACAAGATGTATGGTAACTTTGAACTTCTTATGAAAAAAGTGGGCGCAAGCTACACTGACTTTGTTCGTACAACTGATGATCACCATGTTGCATCTGTGCAATATATCTGGCAGAAACTACAGCCGTATATTTACAAAGGCTCATACCAAGGTTGGTACTGTATTGGGCACGAAGCATTCTTTACAGACAAAGAAGTTCAGGCAACTGGTGGAATCTGTCCTGATCACCAAGCGCCTTATCAACAGGTGAGTGAAGAAAACTACTTCTTCAAAACAAGTGCTTTTACTGATCAAATCAAAGCTGCTTTAACTGATGGCACTATGCAAATCCTGCCTGATTTCCGCAAGAACGAATTCCTCGAACTTATTAAAGACGGCATTTCTGATGTCAGTATTTCACGACCAAAGAAGAGTCTTACTTGGGGGATTCCTGTTCCTGGTGATCCTGAGCAGATTATGTATGTCTGGCTTGATGCACTCGCAAACTACATTACAGTTATTGGCTATCCTGACCGTGCCGAATGGCAAGAATACTGGCCTGCGGATGTACAAGTGATCGGAAAAGATATTCTTCGTTTTCACGCGGGTATTTGGCCAGCTATGCTTCTTGGGCTAGGGCTTCCTCTTCCAAAGCGACTCTTGGCGCACGGTTTCGTTAACATCGGTGGCGCAAAAATCAGTAAGTCCGTAGGGAACGTCATTGATCCAAACGAGATTATTGATAACTATGGCCTTGATGCATTCCGCTACTTCTTCTCTCGTCATATTCCAACACTTGATGACGGTGACTTTACGTGGGAAAAATTTGAAAATGCGTACAACAACGAACTAGGTAATGACCTTGGTAATCTGATCCAACGCGTTGCAAGTATGATCAACAAATACCAAGCGGGTGTTATTGGTGAATCACAACAAACCGAGCACGACATGACGCAGTATCACCGTGCAATGGAATCACTTGAGTTCAATAAAGCGATTGATGAAGTATGGGGAATGGTACGAAGCCTGAACCAATACATCGAAAATGTAAAACCTTGGGAAGTCGCCAAGGGAATTGGAAAAGACCCTGAAGCTGAGCCACACTTGAGTGAGATCTTGGCACACTGTGCTGGCGCGTTAGTTCAGATTGGTGACTTATTAACTCCATTCCTACCAAACGCAGCTACGCGTATTCTTGAGATATTTGAAAGTGGTGTCGTGAAACTTCCTGAAGGCGTGTTATTCCCAAAGATTTATATCCACACTGCTGATCCACACGCACCAAAGGCTTAAATGTTTGTCGATACACACTGTCACATTCATGAATTGGATTACTCGATTCCGATTGGGGATACGTTTTCCGGGGCAGATGCATCTGGTGTTGGGAAACTTATTTGTGTCGGTACGGGCGAAATAAGTTCGAAGGATGCAATTACTTTCGCAGAAAAGCACGATCGTGCATTTGCGTCTGTAGGTGTACATCCGCATGACACAAAAGATGGCTATGCTGCAATTCGTGAGTTGGCAGGATCATCTAAAAAAGTGATCGCTGTTGGAGAGATTGGACTCGACTACTTTTATACAAATAGTCCAAAAGAATTACAAATTCAGGCACTTAAAGACCAGCTTCAAGTTGCACTTGATCACAATTTGCCGGTTATTTTTCATGTGCGTGAGGCATTTGAAGATTTTTGGCCAATATTCGATAGTTACGAAGGTATTCGCGGTGTTCTGCATAGCTTCACCGACTCGTCAGAAAACTTACAAAAAGCAATTGAACGTGGATTATATATTGGCGTAAATGGGATTAGTACTTTTACAAAAGATGAGTCCCAAAAAGCGACATTTGATAGCATTCCACTTGATAATTTATTATTCGAAACGGACGCACCTTTCTTGACGCCTATCCCTTTTCGTGGTAAAGTAAACCAGCCAGCATATGTAAAGAATATTGCTGAATATCACGCCGAAAGACGCGGGATTTCAGTAATAGAACTTGCAGAAGCGACGACGAAAAACGCGCAAGCACTATTCGCAATCTAACACCAACACCACCAACAATTTACTCTAACGAGAATTTTAAAGTATGGACAACGGACAATTCCAAATTCCAATGCAAGAACGATCACTCGATCCACAGTCGATTCAAGAAATTGAATCAGCTTTTGATACGCGTGACGCTCAAGAGATGCAAGAGCGAATGTCATCATACGAAGTGGTTAAAAACATCGAACTGAAAATTGAATCATATCGGGCGAATGCAACTGAAGACACGATTCCTAAGCAATCAACGGTTGATCGTGCTCGTGCAGCCGTAATGAGTCTTTTGGAGCGACTATGAATCTGTTTACCTCAACCGGCACTCGCCAAGGAAGTCTACACGACCGCCTCGTAGAGATTGAGAGCGCTATCGGTGGGACATTATTTAAGAAACCTGTGGGAGTTTTAGAGCAACGATTTTGGTATCACGAAGGTGACTGGTTTTACGAGACACGTGACATCAGTGGACCTATGGTTGCACGCTATCAGTTCAAAGACGGCCAAGCACATAAAATTGTTGCAGGGAAACCTGTTGCATTTGCCGCTGGTGAAATTGAAAATCTTCACAAGATGATTCAGGCGTATCACGATCAAGTCTATACACAGCTTTACTCGAAACAAAACGACGTCAGCCTCGCTGCCTAACTGGTATAATGAAGGGAGTGAATGATTCAATGATCTATCTTGACCATGCGGCGGCGACACCTATGGATCCTAAAGTAATTGCAGTAATGCAGCCATACTTTACTGACGACTTTTTTAATCCTTCTGCACCGTACTCGCCAGCTATTACCGTTCGACGTGCCTACGAAGCAGCGAAGTCAACTTTGGCTCGCGCAATTGGTGGGAAGGGCGATGAAGTTATTATTACCGCCGGTGCGACAGAATCTGTAAACCTTGCTTTTAGTAGTATTGGTGGACATGTTGTTACGGCAAATATCGAACATCACGCGGTGCTTGAAGCGGCCAAACAACTCGATCACACATTTGTTGAATCTGATGTACGAGGAATGGTGACTGCCGCAAGTATCAAAGCTGCCATCCGTCCCGACACACGTCTGGTGAGTATTGCACTCGCAAACAACGAACTTGGAACAATTCAGCCACTCCGTGATATTGGGGAGATTGTCCGTAAAGAGCGTGAAGCGCGACTTTCTCGCGGCGATCACACACCAATCTATCTACATAGCGATGCATCGCAGGGCGTAGGGCAGCTTGATGTGAATGCTGCTCGATTGGGCGTCGACCTTCTGACGTTAAACGCCGCGAAAGTATATGGACCAAAGCAAGTGGGGCTTTTGTGGTCTGCTCCACATGTTGTGCTATCGCCGATTATTCGTGGTGGTGGACAAGAGCGGGGTATTCGAAGTGGTACCGAGAATGTGGCGGGGGCAATTGGGTTTGCGAAAGCACTCGAACTTGCAACTGAACATCGAAAATTCGAATCAGATCGTTTAGCAAAACTGCGCAATGATTTAGAATCTAAACTCGCTGCTGCATTTCCCGATGCGGTTGTTTCTGGTCATCACAAACACCGCCTTGCTGGGCATTTGCATATGTCATTTCCGAACCTAGATGCGGAACGTGTCTTGTTTGCGCTTGAATCACGCAATGTATTGGTTGCAACCGGTAGTGCCTGTGCGGCAAACAAGGGAACTCGGTCACACGTATTGACTGCAATTGGACTTGCTCCAGAAGTTGCTGATGGCAGTTTACGCATGACACTTGGACATCTTTCAACTGAAGAAAATACAGCCGAAGCGGCACAAATTATTATCGAAGAGATACAGCGTGAATACGACCGGACGGCAGCATAATGAAATGGCTGATTATTATTCCAATCGTGTTGATCGCGATCATTGCAGGAATTAGTTTATATCTGCAACCAAACAGTTTTGTCGGATGCCAAGAAGTGCCCATTGCTGGATCGAATCAATGTGAAAAAGCCGATGCCGTTGTTGTGGTGAGTGGTGGTGATACGAATGCACGTACGGATGAGGGTATTCGACTTCTGAAAAACGGATGGGCTGATTCAATTATCTTTTCGGGTGCTGCACAGGACAAATCGGGCCCAAGTAATGCTGCAGCAATGCGCCTTCGTGCATTGAATGCCGGTGTGAGTCAGGACGCAATTTACGTCGAAGAAGATTCAGCAACAACTGAGGAGAACGCACTCAACACACGAACAATTTTCTCAGACAATGACTTTAAAAAAATAATATTAGTAACATCGGGGTATCACCAACGACGTTCAGGTTTGGAATTTGATAAATCTAACCCTGGCATTATCGTACTTAATCACCCATTAATGAATGATAAAGATTGGTCAGTATTTTGGTGGCTCACACCTCGTGGCTGGTGGCTTGCAGGTGGTGAGATCGCCAAGATCGGTGCCTTTTATGGACAAGGAGCAGTGAAATGACAAAAGTGTACGTAGGAATGAGTGGTGGAGTCGATTCTAGCTTGACTGCTGCATTACTGAAAGAACAGGGCTACGATGTAACTGGTGTCTACATGAAAAACTGGACGCAAGACCTACCTGGCATGAAGTGTCCGTGGGCTGATGATTTGGCTGATGCGAAACGTGTCGCTGTACAACTGGGCATTGATTTTAAGGTTTTTGATTTCGAGACCGAGTACAAGCAAAAAGTTGTTGATTATATGATCGATGAATACAAGTTAGGCCGAACACCAAACCCAGACATCATGTGCAACCAAGAAGTAAAGTTCAAAATTTTTCTAGAGACTGCACTTGAAGATGGCGCAGATATGATTGCAACTGGGCACTACGCGCGTGTTGAAGATGGCGTCTTAAAACAAGCTATTGATACTAATAAAGATCAAACGTACTTCTTGTACCGGGTGACTGGTGAGGCGCTGAAGAAGACTCTTTTCCCACTTGGTGAATACACAAAGCCTACTGTTCGTGAAATGGCGAAAGAGCGCGGACTTTATACCGCTGCTAAAAAAGATAGCCAAGGTATTTGTTTCGTAGGTCAGATCGGCATTCGTGAGTTTCTTTCGCAATATGTTGAGCAAGTTGCGGGCGCAATTATTGATAAGCGATCAGGAAAAGTTCTTGGCCAACACGATGGTGCGATATTCTATACAATCGGGCAGCGTCACGGGCTTGATCTGGGTGGCGGTCTGCCATACTACGTCGTTGGGAAAGACATGGACAAGAATGAAGTCTATGTAACAACTGATTTGAACGACGATACTTTATGGAAGCCAACACTAGATTTGATTAATGTGCACTGGATTAATGAAGTACCTACTGAGGGCGAATTTACGATTCGTGTCCGCCATCGTGCGAAGCTTGCACCTGCGACACTTCAGTTTGAGGCAGACGGCGTAAAGCTTGTATTGGGCGATGCCGAGCGCGCTGTCGCGGCTGGTCAATCAGTTGTTATATACGACGGCATGACCTGTATTGGTGGTGGTATCGTTGCCTAGCATCAGCTGTCTATCAGCTAAAAAACGTATAGTCATAAGAGTACACAAATCTTAACAAAGGAGAATCTATGGGACTATTTGACGATGCGAAAGCAAAAGCAGAAGACGTAGCCGACGATGTAAAAGATAAAGCTGAAGATTTTGGTGACAAGGCCAAAGATGTTGCCGAAGACGTGAAAGACAATGTCGAAGAAAAGGCGGATGACGCCAAAGACGCTTTCGAGCAAGCAAAACAAGACTACGAAGACAAAAAGGATGACGAAGAGTAATTGCCACAAGCGCCATGGTGCGCTATAACTAAAGCATGAACAATGCGTGGGCGCTTAAAAAGGGATTTACGATTATTGAGCTACTTGTAGCCATAGTTGTCATTGGTATTTTGATAGGAATTGTTGTCGTCTCTTACGGCACTATCCAGCAACGCTCACGCGATGCAGAGCGAGAGAGTGATATTACTCAAATCAAAATTGCACTTGAAAAGTACCATGCTGAAAAAAGCATGTATCCGGAAGTATGTGATGAAGATGGAACAGCGTGTAATATTAGCTTACTTTCGTCTGAGCTCTCACCTTATCTAAAGGTTATTCCGCATGATCCTCGAAACGCACCAGATACATTTGCTGACTATCGTTACGTTCGGGGCGATACTTCGACTGATAGTTACGCTATTTACGCATCATATGAATCAAAAGCACCGTGCAAAACGGGTAATAATGTGAATGTCCAATGGTGGGGCGCAACAGTTCCTACCTGTTAATCTTCGGCTGACGTCGATTAACTGGTATAATAAGTCCTAATGAATGCTCAAGATATTCGTAACTCGTACCTCGAGTTCTTTAAAGAACGTGGCCACGCGGTAATCCCTCGTGCTAAATTAGTGCCGTATAACGACCCAACAACATTGTTTACAGGAAGTGGTATGCAACCGCTTTTGCCGTACCTATTAGGTGAATCGCACCAAGCCGGTGTTCGTTTAACTGATAGCCAAACGTGTTTACGTGCACAAGATATCGAAGATGTGGGCGATAACCGTCACACAACTTTCTTTGAAATGCTTGGAAACTGGAGTCTTGGTGATTACTTTAAAGAACAGCAAATTCGTTGGTTCTTTGAATTCTTAGTCGATGTTGTTGGCCTTGATCCACTTAAGATTTATGTCACGGCATTTATTGGCGATGAAGCACACGGGATTCCTCGTGATGACGAAGCGGCAAATATTTGGCAAAAGATTTTTGAAGAGCGCGGCATCGAAGCAAAGATTGTTGAAGTTGGTTCACAAGCCAATGGTGACGAGCGCGGTATTAAACCTGGCGAACGCATCTTCTTTTACGATGATGGTGAAAACTGGTGGTCACGCGGTGGTGGACTTGATAAGACTCCAATCGGTGATCCTTGCGGTCCTGACAGCGAAGTTTTTTATGACTTCGGTCCTGAAAACCACGCTGAAGGTTTCGGTCTTGCGCACCCTGCGAGCGACAGCGGACAATTTATGGAAATCGGTAACCAAGTCTTTATGCAATATCGACGTCTCGAAGATGGTTCGTTTGAACCTCTAGAAAAGATGAACGTTGATTTCGGTGGTGGACTTGAACGTATTGCTGCTGCGCAAATTAACAGCCCTGATGTTTTCAAGATTAGTCTTCTATGGCCAATCATCGAGCAGCTACAGAAATTATCAGGCAAAACATACGAAGACAACACTGCAAGTATGCGTGTGATTGCCGATCACCTTCGTGCGGCAACATTCCTGGCTGTTGATGACGTAAAACCTTCAAATAAAGAACAGGGTTACGTGATGCGTCGCTTGATTCGCCGCGCTGTTCGTTTTGCATTTGATCTTGGTATCGAACAAAACTTCCTTGAAGGTGTTATTCCTGTCATCGCTGATATGTATGTTGACGACTACCCAGAAGTTGCTGAAAAGCGCGATGAAATTATTGCAACTCTCGCAAAAGAAGAAAAGGTTTTCCGCCAGACGCTTCGAAAAGGTATCAACGAGTTAACTAAGCGTAAAGAAGATGGCATCACAGGTGCTGAACTATTCACGCTATATGACACATACGGTTTCCCTGTTGAGCTTTCAACCGAAGAAGCAATCAAGCAGGAAATTCCACTCACCGTGACATGGCGTGAAGAATTCGATGCGAAGATGCAAGAACAACGCGAACGATCGCAAACTGCAGCGAAGGGAACTTTCAAAGGTGGGCTTGGTGGACAGACTGAAATCCACAAACAATACCACACTGCGACACACCTGATGTATGCAGCACTTCGCCAAGTACTTGGTGACCACGTTGTGCAACACGGCTCAAACATCACCGAAGAACGACTTCGTTTTGACTTTTCACACCCTGAAAAAGTAACACCTGAACAAATTGCGGAAGTAGAAGCGATTGTGAACCGCGAAATTAACAAAGATCTAAAAATTAGTTACGCTGAATATCCTACGACTGTTGCGCGCGAAGAAATGGGTGCACTGGGACAGTTCGGTGATCGTTACGGCGAAACAGTGAAAGTCTACAAGATGATCGCTGATAACGAAGATGTACCATTTAGCTTCGAAATTTGTGGTGGTCCTCATGTAGAGCACACGCTTGAACTCATTCAACCTGGTGATAAAGTCTTTAAGATTCAAAAAGAAGAATCAAGTAGCGCCGGGATCCGACGCATTAAAGCAATTCTTATTTAGACGTTTTTAATTGCAGTTAAGAACGAAGCGCAGATGCTCACCCAACGGGTGTAGTTTTCTTTGGAATCAATATATTCTGTCGTCGTCAGAGGCATCTCTGTGAGTACGGTCGAACGTTGTTCTGCAAAATGTTTTTTTAGTTGGCCGACGCCAATGATAGAATCTTCATCATTTATATTAACGATGTTTTGAGCTACCAATGTCTCGGTAGATGTCGGTATTTCATTCACATCAGTTAGTTCGTTCAAGAGCAGTCGATTCGATACGGCACTTTTTTCTGGAAACTCTTGTTCACGTAGTGTGGCGAGAATCGGTGACCCGTTGCTATTTTCAAACATGGCGCGTGTTTCAAGACTAGAACTCCCTGTAAAGTTCCCAAGTGTCATGATTAATTGTTCGACGAAATCGACACGTGGATCGCGAGTGGTAAAAAGTGAAGATTCGGCGAGCTCAATCGCTTTATTTGGGTGTGCGGGGTCGTATTGTTTTGCGTATACGAATGTCGCGATCAATCCAATAATTTCCTCTGGCTGGAATGTATAGACCGTATCTTCTAAATCATTATTCTTTGTTTCGTATCGAGCGATGCCGTTTTCAATCGTTACGAAGTGTTCACATTCGTGTGTCCAAAAAGACATAAGTAATCGAGTTTGAGGAAGTGTCTGCGTGACTGCGTCGTACCCACCTTCGAATTGCTCGATTTTTAACTGCTCGATGTTGTATTGATCTTCGGGAAAGATACCACGAAGGCTTGCAGGGAAACGAGTTGCCATGACGTCAAAGTCGATGACAAGAGGTGCTACATCGTATTCTTGATCAGGGGCGTGATCGTATTCGAAACGAGCTACTCGGTCGATTCGGTTGTCATAAAGAAGATGCTCAAACTCCTGGTCAAAGGGGAGGGCTTCAACTTCCTCTACTATTCGTAGCGACTCTTCTGAATAGGGATCGAATGCATGATATTTTTCGATATTCATCGTAATATTATATCACAATTTAACATTATTATCAACAGTTTAGGAGCATAAGCACCAATGTTATATAATGGAAAACAATATGGTATTACAAAAATTACGAAAAGCTCGCAAAAAAGCGCCAGCTGATGATTATATCGTCGCACTCGACATCGGAACTGAATTTGTAAAAGCGTTAATCGCACGTCTTGAAGGTGATGAATTGCACATTGTTGGCGTTGGACGTGCTCGCCAAGAAGTAAGTGACATGCACTCTGGGGCAATTTCTGACATTGCTGGAGTCGTTCGTAATTGTGAAGAAGCCCTTGCTGATGCCGAAGAGCAAGCTGGTCTGCAAGCAAAGCGTGTAGTTATTGGTATAGCTGGTGAACTCGTCAAAGGCGTAACGGACACAATTCGTTACCGTCGCCCTCAACCGGACCGTCCACTCGATTCATCTGAAATGGAATTTATTATTGAGAAAGTCCAAGAACGTGCACAGATTAAATCACAAAAGCAGATTGCGCTTGAATCGGGTAATGACGAGGTTGAAGTAAAGCTCGTCAACAGCGCGCTTGTGAGTATTCACATCGATGGATACAAGGTAAGTAATCCTATTGGATTCCAAGGACGTGACGTTGCAGTGCAGATCTACACTGCGTTTGCCCCTATGGTGCACATCGGTGCACTCGAACGTGTTGCGGATGAATTATCACTCGAGCTCCTTGCTGTTGCTGCCGAACCATTTGCAGTCAGCCGCTCGGTACTTGGAAATGACGCAAACAGCAACTTTACTGCGATCCTCGCTGACGTTGGTGGTGGTACAACAGACATCGCTGTCGTGAATGATGGTGGAGTCGAAGGTACAAAGATGTTTGGCATCGGTGGACGAAGCTTTACGCAAACAATTGCGAGTGAGATGGAGCTTTCGTACAAAGACGCTGAAAAGCTAAAGGTTAACATCGACCACAGTCAGATTAAGGCGAGTGTTGCGAAAGAAGTGAATAGCGCAATCGACAAGACACTAGAGGTCTGGATAGCTGGAGTCGAACTTGCACTGAGCGAATTCGATTCACTTGATCACTTGCCAAATCGTATTTTGCTCTGTGGTGGTGGATCAAGTCTCGAAAAGCTCGTGACTGCACTTGAATCAAGCGACTGGCACAAGGATCTTCCGTTTACAAAGAAGCCATCTGTGCACCACATCAATCCTTCAGAAGTGATTGGCGTCGTTGATAAAACAAGCGACGTAACAGATCACACCTTCATTACTGCCATGGGTCTGCTGCGAGTCGGCTATGATACACTATTAGGGAGTGGAGAGGGTGATTCCATCAAAGATAAACTTAATCGCCTTCTGAGAATTTAACATGAATAAAGACGTTATATACATTGATGTTGACGACGATGTCACTGCCATAATTGGCAAAATAAAAAATGCTAAAGAAAAAATCGTCGCTGTAGTTCCTCCGAAACGGACAGGAACGCTCCAAAGTGCAGTTAATCTGCGCCTTCTTGATCGTATGGCAAAAGCTGACAAGAAACAGCTCGTACTGATTACTAATAATCCTGCCCTTATTGCACTCGCTGCGAATGCGCAGATTCCAGTTGCAAAAAATCTTCAGTCAAAACCAGAGCTTGCTGAAATTGCTGCAATTATTACTGATGATGAAGATGACATTATTGATGGTGCAGATCTTCCTGTTGGTGATCACGCCGGAAGTCTAAAAGTAAAAGATAATACCCGGATTGCAAAAGATGGCCGGAGTAGTGCAATTGAATCACTCGATATCGACAACGATAGTGAAATCGATCCTGCTGCTGTTTCTGCAGCTGGAATCGCCTCTGCACGTCGAGCTGGTAGCGCAAAGAGCCGGGTTAAGATTCCTAACTTTGATAAATTCCGTAAGCGATTATTCCTAGGTATCGGTGGTGGAGTTGCTTTGATTGCACTACTTGTGTGGATGTTTGTATTTGCGCCTGCTGCAACGGTGATCGTGACTGCAAGCACAAGTCCTGCCCCCGTAAGCGCGACAGTCAAACTTGGTGGATCTGCTGCGACTGACTTCAAGACTGGCGTTGTGAAATCACTCGCACAACAAGAGAAGAAGGATGAGACGATTGATTTTGAGGCGACAGGAACTGGTATGGTGGGTGAAAAAGCATCAGGCTCAGTGACTATCTACAACTGCGATGGCCCCGCATTCTCAATCCCGGCAAATACTACATTTTCTGCAGCGGGTAAGCAGTATGTGAGTACGGCATCTGTTTCTGTGGGTGCTCTTTCGGGCTCATCATCAGCTTGTCGTAACGCATCTAGCCACCCTGGTGCAGGAACTGGAACAGTTACAATTACCGCGAGTGCAGTTGGTGCAGATTATAATCTCAGTCCTAGGAACTACTCTGTAGATGGAGTTGGTGGTGATATATACCCAGTTGGTGGTGAAATGTCTGGCGGTTCAAGTCGTGAAGTTAAAATTGTCTCAACCGATGACATCGAACGCGCCAAAGGCCAATTAATCGGTAAATCTACAGACGCTGAGAAAAAAGCGCTCAGTAAGAAGTTCTCTAATGGTGAAATTGTGATTGATAGCAGCTTTACAGTTGATCGTGCTGAAGCCGTTTCTGCACCTGCAGTAAACGCTGAAGCTGCATCTGGCAAAGCGAAACTGACCGTATCTACGACATACTCTCTGTATGCATTTGCAAAAGCCGACTTAGAAACATACTTGACGAGTAGTCTTGAACAACAAGTCATCGATAAAGATGCACAAAAAATCTACGATACCGGTGTTGATAAAGTAGGACTCAGTAACTTCAAAAAAGAAGGTGACACACTATCGGTCGCTGTTACTGCAAATGGCCAGATCGGTCCAAAGATTGACGAAAACGCGATTAAGGAACAAGTGAAGGGTAAGATTTACGGTGAAGTACAGTCTGCACTCCAAACTATTGAAGGCGTAAAAGACGTGGATGTGAAATTCTCTTACTTCTGGGTACGAACTGTTCCAAACAACACCAGTAAAATTGATATCGAATTTAAACTAGAGAACAATTAGGTATGGGCAGCTCCTCACTCGTGTGTCTTGATGTGGGAGAGAAGCGTATTGGCGTTGCCGTCGCTGACAGTAGTGTTCGTATTGCTGTCGCTTTTGACACGATCGAAGTGGACGGGAACGAACTGAAGGCAATTGCAGAGATTGTTATCCGCGAAGGCGCAGACACTATTATTGTTGGGTACCCTCGTAATCAGCAAGGTGAAACGACCGCGCAGACTAATTATGTCGAGAATTTTGCAAAAGGTCTCGAAGACATCGCTGACAACATCATTTTTCAAGATGAATCGCTGACGAGTGTTATTGCTGAGCAGCGCCTTATAAGTATGAAAAAACCGTACACAAAAGGTGATATTGATGCACAGGCAGCTGCGATTATCCTCGAAGATTACATGGAGACACATTAATGGACCAAAACCCGCAACAACAACCTGAACAGCAATCGCAACCTGTTGCCCCACTTGCACATCAGCCAATTGCCGGCACTCAATCTGGACTTCAGGTAAAAAAAGGTGCTCGTCGTAAAAAAGTACTCCTTTTTACAGGCTTAGCTTTGATTGTTGCGCTTATCGGGACTGCAGTTGCTTCAACAATTTGGTATAACGTACAACTTGGCGCAGTTGACGCAAAAAAGACGGAACTTATCAAAATAACGATCGCGCCTGCGTCAACTCCTGCAATGATCGGGGATTTACTTAAAAAAGAGGGTTTAATCCGTAATAAAGCTGCTTTTGCGGTATATACACGTATTACAAAGACACAAAATAGCCTCCAGGCCGGTTCATATCGCTTGTCGCCGTCTCAGACGACCCCTGAGATCGTCAAACACCTCACAAGCGGGAAAGTGGACA
>Ga0247806_10000322_pt1 | contig 32204 bp, 19 predicted proteins | sample UWRJL059202B1_FD_179935 | JGI IMG/M metagenome (GOLD analysis project Ga0247806, IMG submission 179935) | Plant litter microbial communities from Arlington Agricultural Research Station in Wisconsin, United States - UWRJ-L059-202B-1 | ecosystem: Environmental > Terrestrial > Plant litter >... | reverse complement strand
AAACTTGTTTTGCAGTTGGATTTGAAAGTCCGAGTTCGTTTAGTACCTTATTCAAAAATAAAATTGGAATTGCTCCCGTGGAATTTCAAAAAAGAGCAATTTTCGCAAAGTAAATCAAAGTTGAATTTACAAACTTGCACGAATCAATTTAAAATATAAAAAGATGAGAGTAAAAGTTATCGGAATCCCCGTTCAGGATCAGGAAATTGCATTACAATTTTACACTGAAAAACTAGGGTTTGTAAAAAAGCATGACGTGCCGTTGAGCGAAACCAGCCGATGGTTAACAGTAGTTTCCAAAGAAGAGCAATTTGGAACTGAAATTTTACTAGAACCGTCTCCAAATCATTTTGAACCGGCTAAAACCTATCAAAACGCACTTTTTGAAGCCGGAATTCCATACACCCAATTCAATGTTGATAATCTAGAAGAAGAATACAACCGACTTGTAAATCTTGGCGTGGAATTTAGCATGAAGCCAACTGAAATGGGAACGGTTAAAATTGCCGTATTTAATGATACTTGTGGAAATAATATTCAGCTTATTGAAATGCTATAATAAAATTTTGGAAAAATACCAACAATTGGTATATTTGATAAAATTTTAAATCATGCCAAAGAACACTTCAATATTACTAGGAGATTACTTTGATAATTTTATTAATTCACAAGTAAAAACAGGGCGATTTTCTTCGGCTAGTGAAGTTGTTCGTGCTGCATTAAGAATGTTTGAGCAAGAGGAGATCAAAAAGAGTGAATTAATCGTAGAATTAAAAAAAGGTGAAAAATCTGGATTTGTAGAAGATTTCAATCGCGAATCTTTCCTAAATAATCTCCATAAAAAAAACTTAGAGAATGAATTATAAGATAAGCAAGGAAGCATCTTATGATTTAGAGAAAATCTGGTTGTATACATTTGAAAACTGGTCAATCGAGCAAGCTGACCGATATTTTAATCTGCTAATTGATGAGATTGAATATTTGTGCTTAAAACCTAATTCAGGAAAAGATTTTAGTCACATTAGAAAAGGTTACTATCGAACTAAAGTAAAATCACATTTAATATTCTATAAAATAAATGTGAAGCAAGAGGAGATTGAAATCATTAGAATTTTACATCAAATGATGGATATAGAAAATCTACTTTAATAAATTAAATTTAAAACTCCAAATCATAGAACTTTCTCGTAAAATTATATAAGACATTTTTTTAGTGATTGAATTAATTTTATTCTAACGATAATTAGAATACTAAATTCTTTTTAAAACATTAAAAAAACAAAATCATGCAAAAGAACATTACACGTTTGTTAATGGTATTCGTAATACTGTTTTCATTTACAAGCTGCGAACTAGTTGGAGATATTTTTCAAGCCGGAATGGGAGTCGGAATATTTATCGTGATTTTTGTAATCGCTATAATTATCTGGATCTTTACAAGGTTTTTCAGAAAATAAAAAACATAAAAAATCCCGTTAAGTTAACTTTTAAGATAACGGGATTTCTTTTTTATTTAAGCTACGTTTTATTTAGCGTACATTTTTGTTCTCAATTCCTGAACTTTTTCATCTTCAAGATATTCATCAAACGTCATGTAGCGGTCGATTGCTCCGTTTGGCGTTAACTCCACTACTCTATTACCAACAGTTTGTGCAAACTCGTGATCGTGAGTTGTAAAAATTACTGAACCTTTAAAGTTTTTCAATGAGTTATTAAAAGCCGTAATAGACTCCAAATCTAAGTGATTTGTTGGCTCATCAAGCATTAATATATTAGCGCGTTCCATCATCATTCTTGATAACATACAACGTACTTTTTCTCCTCCTGATAATACACGGCTTGTTTTTAAAGCTTCTTCTCCAGAGAAAATCATTTTTCCTAAGAATCCTCTAATAAAAACCTCATCACGCTCTTCTTCTGTTTTTGCGTATTGACGTAACCAGTCTACCAAAGTTAAATCATTTTCAAAAAAAGAATGATTTTCAGCTGGCAAATACGCTTGGTTCGTTGTAATTCCCCAATCGAAAGTTCCTGCATCTGCTTTTTGGTTTCCGTTTAAGATTTCGTAGAAAGCTGTTGTAGCACGTGAATCTTTAGAGAAAAGAACGATTTTGTCGCCTTTCGCCATATTCAAATGAACACCTTTAAACAAAAGATCACCATCTACAGAAGCTTCTAAATTTTCAACATTCAAAATCTGATCTCCGGCTTCACGATCCTGATCAAAAATAATCGCAGGATAACGACGGCTTGAAGGTTTAATATCTGAAATATTCAGTTTAGAAATCATTTTTTTACGAGATGTTGCTTGCTTTGATTTGGCAACGTTGGCACTAAAACGACGAATAAATTCTTCTAATTCCTGTTTCTTTTCTTCTGCTTTTTTGTTTTGCTGAGCACGTTGTTTTGCTGCTAACTGGCTAGACTCGTACCAGAATGTATAGTTTCCTGAATAGTGATTTATTTTTCCAAAATCAATATCAGAAATATGTGTACAAACCGAATCTAAAAAGTGACGGTCGTGCGATACTACAATTACTGTATTTTCATAATTTGCCAGGAAATTTTCTAACCAGGCAATTGTCTCAAAATCCAAATCGTTGGTAGGCTCATCCATAATAAGCAAATCGGGGTTTCCAAAAAGTGCCTGCGCCAAAAGCACACGAACTTTAATTTTCCCCTCTAAATCACCCATTAAAGTATAGTGGTGCTCTTCATTGATTCCTAAACTAGACAACATCGAAGCAGCATCAGAATCTGCATTCCAGCCGTTCATTTCTTCAAACTGAACCTGAAGTTCGCCAATTCTGTCTGCGTTTTTATCGTTGTAGTCTAAATAAAGTTCATCCATTTCTTTTTTAACAGCGTACAAAACTTTATTTCCCATCAATACAGTTTCCAAAACCGTATGCTCGTCGAACATGTTGTGATTTTGGTTTAAAACCGACATACGTTTTCCCGGTTCTAAATGAATGTGGCCAGAAGTTGGATCGATATCGCCCGAAATGATTTTTAGAAAAGTTGATTTTCCAGCACCATTGGCTCCAATAACGCCGTAAATATTTCCGTGAGTGAAAGTGGTATTTACTTCGTCAAACAAAATTCGTTTGCCAAATTGAACTGATAAATTATTGACTGTTAACATGAATGTCTTTTTAATTAATTTTGTGCAAAAGTACGGAAAAAGGTTCTAAGTTGCAAAGGTACTACGGTTCTAAGTTTTTACCATACGAAGAAATTTATCGCAAACACGCAGAGGCGCAGAGAAAAGAAACTTTAAGTGAAATTTTCACCATAATTAAGTTATGTAAGTTCATTTAAACTAAGGCTTAAAAAACATAAGAAGAAAAAACTTTGCGACTTCGCGTCTCTGCAAGATTAATTAACCCAACGTTTAAACCAAACTTATACTATCACATATTACTTATAAAGTGGAAAAAAAAATCAAAGTTTACTTTCCTTCGCCAAAGCTACTTCCAAACTTTCAAAATTTGGTAATACTTTCGAAATCAAACCTTCTTTATTCAGAATAAAATGTGTTGGAAATGAATTCAATTGCAGGCTTTCATTCATATAAATTTTCATATCCGGAATTACAGAATAGGATAATGGTTTTCTTGCCAGAAATGCTTTTAATTGCTCGGGAGAATCTTCGGCCAGACTTATGAAAACAATATCTTTTCTGTCTTTGTATTCTTCTGTTAAATGATTTACTTGTGGAAATTCTCTGATACAAGGCGTACAATGAATGTACCAGCATTTTATGACAATTATTTTTCCTTTCATTGATTCGTTTGAAATTACATTTCCATTTAAATCTTTGAAAGAGAAGTCAGGAAAAGCCGTGCCTTCCATTTTAAAGTTTTTGTAAGCATCAAAACCTATTTGGTTGATGGTTGCTTTTATACTTGTATCTGATTTTGGCTGAATTTTAAATAGTTTATAATAGTAAATAGAATCGTCTGATTTTAATCGAACTGGAATAAAATTTCCGTTTGCTAATTGGTTTAAAAATGATTCTTTTGGGATTTCTTTTGAAAGAGCATCAAGCGCCACAAAATCTCTGGAAAGCATTATTTTTTTACTTTGATAGGCAGACCAGTCATTAAAGTTTTTTTGAATTTGGATTGGATCAACTTCAGGGTTACCAAATTTTGTTTGGGCGAAAGTTGACGTGAATATTAGGAATACTATTATGTTGATTGCTTTTTGCATCTTGACTGAGTAATTGAAATTCAAAAGTAGCTAAAATTTTTCACGCAGATTTGACAGATTTAAGCAGATTTTTTATATTCTGTTTTTTTGTCATCCCGAGTCTTGCTTGCGGCAAGAAATAAAAAAACCCGGCAATAAATTGCCGGGTTCATAATGCTCTCCTTCAGGTGAAAACCAAATAACAAATCACCTAAATTCGATACATTTATTCGAAATAAAAACCAGATTAAAAAATAAATAACCAAACTCAATTTTAACTGTCCCAATTTTTTTATTTCTAAATGTTACATTCATTGTTTTCTTAGTTTAAAAAGTTGATTACTTTGAATGATTTTTTGTTTCCTGCTTTGTCTGTAACTACAACTATAAACATTTGTTTTGTTGAGAAACTTTGGTTTTGCAACAGGATTTCTTTATTGTTTTGAACATTTTGATAGTTCACTAAAGTTTGTCCAATCGTATTAAATACATCAATATGGGCAATATCTTCTGTTTCATTTGTTATAGATAAGGCATTGTTTTTAAAGTACACTATTGTATTACTTTTTACCTCAATTTTATCAAGAGCCAATGTTTTTGCTGCTGACTGTGATGCGAAATAAGTTGCATACGCTTTAGATAATTCAGATGAATTACCGCAAGAGGATGCATCCCAGTTTACAGACCAAGTCATTAAACCTCTTAAAGAAGGATATGGTCCGCCTGGCTGCATAGTGTATGTTCTGCCTGAAAAAGTGGTTCCGGTTCTTAAATAATGCATCGCACTAATTCCTTCTGCCGGCGTTAAATAACCGCTTCCTGCTGCACTTGGACAAGCTGGTAAAGCAATAAGAACTTTTGAGGGCGGCAAACCATCAAAATGCATTCCGGTTGTACCAATGTTATACCCTTTTATTATCATATCAGTTAAGGCTGTTACCATGTTTGCTTTTTTAGCTGAACCATAATATTGACCATCTAATCCGTTTTCTCCTCCTGTATTATACAATTGTACTGCTAACAAATCTAATTCGTTACGCAAGTTTTGAATGATTGGCAGGAAAGAACCAAAAGTATCCGTATAGGTTGAATATCCTCCTTGTACGTATTGTGTTTCCGGAGCTGCAGTTAATAAAAATCCAGGACCATAGTAAGCTTTTAATTCTTTGAAAGCATCTACTACGTTTTTTAATCTTGGATAGGCAGAAATACCCGCATAGGAAATATCTCTTAAACCTCCTGCATTAAAATTCATCGATCCGCCTTCAAAATCAATATCAACTCCATCAAATTGATACTCATCGATAATGGCTTTTAGACCATTAACAAAAATATTTTTTTGAGCTACATTGTCTAAAACAACATGGCCATTTTGACCTCCAATAGAGACAATAACAGGAACGCCGCTATCTCTTAAGGATTTTATATCATTTTTCAACAATTGCTTATTGAAAACACCATTGGTCAGATATCTCGTGTCATTTGTAGTCAAGAGTGGTGTATAACCATCGCGATTCACTGTTTCTACGAAAGAATAATCAACTACGTTGAACTTACTTCCTACCATTTGAGAAAAATATAAAAAGGGAGCACTGGCATTTTCCCAGGAATGTGCATATCCTAAAATAATCTTAGATGGAAGTGGAATAAATCTATTAGTGCTCACCGGAGCAATTTTAATCGTATTGTTTAATGTAGTTACTGCAGCTTTATTATCGGTAGCTTTTATTACAACCGGATAATCTTTATAAGCAGTTGGTGTAAAATTATACGTATAGGTATTATTTGTACCTGCTGCCATGTTAAATGTACCGCCATTTATTGTAATAGTAACACTTGAAACTGATCCGTCAGTATCAACAGCTGTAACTGAAATTGGTACAACCTGGAAAGTACTTTGGTTTACAGTAGTATTTGATGGTGAATTCCAAGTAATTACAGGCGCTGCATTTGGGCAGTTTGCACCTGAACAAGTTAAAGTAAAACTATATGTTTTTGCTTCTGTAGTTCCGTTTGATGCAGTAGCCGTAACAGTTAATGTATGAGGAAGCGAAAACTGATTTGCTGCCGGTGTCCAAACCGATGTGTAAGTTCCAGCAGAATTGGTTGCACTTATTGTTTGTCCGTCTAAACTAAATACTACAGATGAGATTGTAGTGGCATCAGCAGCACTTAATCCTACATTTGCAACAAAATTAATTGCTGATCCTAAATTTATGGCAATCGCCGAAGCTGTTGGCGCAGTAATGGTAACTACTGGCTTAGTCGCAACCACCGCTTGTCTGTTAAAATTATAAGCCGTTGGAGTTGTTGGAACTGCAAAGTTGGCTAAGTTATTTGGATAATAAGTCACTTCACCATTTTCCCATGAGTTTAATTTCAAACTCAAAACTTGTGTGTAACCTGCTACAACTGAGTTATCAAAAGTGTAATTTCCTGATGCATCTGTTGTTGCCAAAACACTTTTCCAGTTATGTGTATTATCTGTCCAGGGTAAAACTAATTCTACTTTTGCACCAGCAACCGGAGTTGTCCCGTTTTTAACTGATCCGCTAATCAAGTTTGCCGCTACCAATGCTGCTTTTGCAGTAGAACTTGTATTGAAGTTATAAACCGTTGGGTTTGCAGGAATTGCAAAGTTGGCCAGATTATTAGGGAAGTAAGCTACTTCTCCGTTTTCCCAAGAGTTTAATTTTAAACTTGTAGCGGTTGTATAACCTGCTACAACTGAATTGTCAAAGCTGTATTTTCCTTGAGCATCTGTTATCGCAATTACACTTTTCCAGTTGTGTGTATTATCTGTCCAAGGTAAAACTAATTCTACTTTTGCACCAGAAACCGGAGTTGATCCGTTTTTAACTGTTCCGCTAATTTTACCTGAAGGAACGACAACAACATCTTGCGCGAAGTTTAATGTTTTGTTTGAAGTCAGATTTGTATAAACTGTCGAAGCCGGCGTATACGTTTGTCCTGCCAAAGCTGCCGTTACTGTATAATTTCCGCCTGAAGGCAAATTAGCAATGGAATACACACCATTTGAATTTGTTGTTGCCGTAAATGTTCCCGCTGTTGAAGTTGCTGTAACAATTACACCCGAAACCGGAGTTGTATTGTTTAAGACAGTTCCGCTTACAGTATAATAAACGACTGCTGCGCCCTGAGCAAAATTCAACGTTTTGTTAGAATCAATTACATTATAAACTGTAGAAGTTGGCGTGTAAGAGAATCCTGTTTTTGCAGCTGTAACTGTAAAGTTAAGTCCGGCTGTTAAACCTGTTACACTGTAAACTCCGCTTGCATTAGAAACTGCAGTTAAAACTGTAGATCCCGAAGTTGCTGTAACGGTTACACCAGAAACTGGAGTTGTTCCGCTCAAAACTGTTCCGCTCACCGTGTATAAAGGCTGAGTTCCGTTAATTACAACCGCTGTTTGATTCGTTGTAATATTTATTAGCGTTACAGGAGTAAAAGTATAAGTCGCTTTTAGGGCTGTTACTTTATAGGTTTGTCCGGAAGGTAAATTGCTGAATGTAAAATTACCTGTTGCAGAAACTACTGTTTGCAATACTGCATTTGCAACATCTCTTAATTCAACTGTAACATTTGTAACTAAAGCTGATCCGTTTTTTGCAGAACCTGCTATACTTACTGTTCCCGGAACTGCGCTTCCGAAAGAAGTATCAACCTGAGTTAATAATGCGTTTGGAACTGAACCTCTTGTGTCCTGAGATAACTCCCAAACCATACCTCCGGCAAGGTTTCTTGATTTAATATACTGCACTTTTAAATCCATTGATTGCTTATCTTCATAAGAAATAAACTGTTTTAAAGTAGCATTGTATAAGTAAGGAACTTTTGTCGTATTATCAAAATAACGTACCCAACCTGCAGAAGCTGCTGTTGGCGTAACTAACATTGTACTAGGATCTAAGTAAGGATGAGGATTGGTAACCGGATTTCCGACTAAGTCACAAATTTCGATACTTCCTGATTTTTCACAAGCCGCAGGACCATCCCAGGTACCTGTTGGATTTTGTGGATTTGTACATCCCGGAACTACATATCTTGGTGCAGCAACGAAAAGTCCCGGTAAATTAGGATTGGTTCCGTTATTGGCAACATTATCGAATTTTTTTCCGTAGAAAGGCAGTCCCATGATTAATTTATTAGCAGGAAAACCAACAACGTTTAAAAATTGATTCGTTAATTCGTCTAATGATTCTGATTGTGTAGCACCATAAAGGGGATCGTTTGCATTTCCACTTGCATATAACGGAGCATTGTAGCATGTTTTATCATACCAGTTTCCACCCAAATCGTATCCAAAATAAGTAATGTAATCACAATAAGTAGAAATGTCTTCTGTCATTCCGTATTGTGCTCTGTTTGATGGGCCTAAATATTGCTGACCTACTTTTCTAACATTGTTTCCGGCAGCAATAGTAACTAATTTATTTGGCATTGCCTGACGCATTGCTTTCAATAAATACACTAAATTTTTATTGTCGTCCGGGCTATACTTTTGTGGAGGAATTGGCGATCCGTTAATCACTTCGGTACCGTCTGTTCCTCCTGAAAGAGGATATTCCCAGTCGATGTCGAATCCGTCAATAAAAGGATATGTTACGATAAAGTTTGCCATATCTGCGGCCAAAGCGGCTCTTGCAACCGGACTTGCCGCAATTGGAGAAAGATCCTGACCTTTTGTCCATCCTCCAACAGAAATTAAAATTTTAAGATGAGGATACTTTTCCTTTAATTTTTTCAAATCATAAAAGTTACCTTTTACAGGAGCATCCCATGGAATTCCACCTTCCATATGCTCAAAATCGGCATAAGTGTCTAAACATAACAACTTTGTATTCTCCGGATGAGCGGGATCAAACGTTGTTCCATAAAAAGAATAGTTCAAATGCGTAATTTTACTTCCATCTATTTTTGGAACGTTGAAATCCCTCGCATAAATAGACCATTGCGCATAATACCCCACTACTTTCTTACCATGCGCTGGTTGGGCCATGGCGAGTAAGGGAAACAGTAACAATAAGAGCAATCTGTAATAATGTTTCATAATTAATAAATATTGGTTAATAGAAAATAATATTCCAATTACAATAGATTGCATACCAATAAAGCATGCAAACTAAAACAACCGGGATTCAATAACTGCAATAAAAACATTGCAATCCGTTGGAAATAATCATCTTACGTTCTATAAATAAATATTACTATTACTGGATTCTACCATAATCATTAGCAAATAGTATTGATTGATATTTATATATAATTTTTAAAAAAATTAGTATTAAACACAATGATAAATTTGGGATAACTCATCAATCTAAATACTTGTTCTGTCATGTTTTTTTATTCTTCTATTTGGTTTTTAAGGTTAATACTCTTTTATTGGTTATTTTCTAATGATTTTTTTGGTTAAAATTTTTAAATATTTTAAAAAAATATTTAGCTAAGTTTTTACCATAATTACCTCTACTAAAAAATTCCAGCAGAGATAATTAAAAATGTAAAACAATCATGGTAACAAAACTTACTAATTACTAATTCAAACCAAACTTTTATATTAATTTCTTTAAACTTGCATAAACAGCGAGCTCGACATCTGCGTGATCCTTTGTATTACACTGTTCGATTAAATTTTTTAAATCCTCTGTTTTTAAAGTCGATTTTTTATCTAAAACAAGTAGCAATTCCTGCGATGCATCATTTAATTTTTTTGATAAAGGTAAAAGTGGCTGTACCAACGGCGCAGTAGAACCCAACTCAACTAAACCCTTGTTTACTGCAATCCATTTGTTTAAAAACCCAGCTACTTTTGCCTTATTTTCAGGTGTTTTATTGGCTTGGTATAGTGTTACTGCTTCATCAAAAACAACGGCATCTTTGGCATCCGGAGTGCAGGCATCTGCAAAAAGTGTCAGCGGAGAATACATTTGGTATTCTGTTCCGTTTTTGTTTCTTGTGTAACCTTTTAATGGTTCGCAAACATTAGTAAATTCGTTAAGCGATTTTATATTTTGGTTATTGGCAATGTTTCTTAAAATAACCGCTTTGTTGCGAATATGGTTTAATCCTAATTCTTCTAATCGAAAAGAAACAGTTTCAAGACGTTTGCGCATATTGGCTACATCTGTAATATTTTCTGCTGACCAAAGTCGCTCTGCGATAGCTGCCGTTCTTGGCCAAATTCTTGAATCAATTGTTGTTGGCGTTACAAGTTCTGTCCACATTGTGGCTTCTCCACCCAAAATTCTCGCTTTTTCTTCTGTAGATAAATCCGCATTTTTTGGCATTGGATCGTTTAGATAATGGCTTTCAATTGGGTACATCAAATCGATATAATATCCGTTTGATAATACTGTTTTATACCCTTTTTTAACGGCATCAACCAACGATTGTCCCGGCAAAACGCCTTCATTTGGTCCTCTCCAAGAATGAATTATGGCTTCTTTAGACATGTTTTTTGTCAAAATTTCTTCCCAACCCATTAACTGTTTTCCGTGTTTTTTCAGCATCGGAACTAATTGCATGGTAAAATAAGTCTGCAATTCGTGGTTTGTGGCAAGCTTATTTTTCTTTTTAAATTCCTGAATTTTAGGGTTTGCATCCCAATCCTTTCCTTCATTTTCATCTCCCCCGATATGAAAATAAGCACCTGGAAACAAAGGGCAAACCTCATCAAAAATTTCACTTAATAGTTGGTATGTTTTAGGATTTGAAGGATCTAATGTTGGCGAAAAAATACCCGCATTTCTTTCAATTCCATAGGTCGCAATTGCGGTTCCCTGAATATTTTTTTCTGAAGTTCCACCAGTTAATGTGATTACTTTACTGCCAATTTCCGGGTAAGCCGTTAATATCGCAGATCCGTGACCGGGAACATCGATTTCAGGAACTATCAAAATACCGCGCTCATCGGCATATTTTACTATATTTTTAATTTCTTCTTGTGTATAATATTGCCCATCCGAAGCTAAATCAATTAGTTTTGGATGTTTTTTCATTTCGATTCTCCAACCCTGATCATCAACTAAATGCCAGTGGAAAATATTCATTTTCATCGCGGCAAGTCCATCAATATTTCTTTTAATAACATCTACCGGCTGAAAATGTCTTGAAGCATCGATCATTAAACCTCTCCATGTAAATCTCGGAAAATCAGAAATTTGTGAGTTTGGGAAATAAAATGATGTGCTATTATTCTGCAACATTTGCAATAAGGTTTCAAGGCCGTGTAAAGCACCTAAATCACTTGTTGCGTTGATTGTAATTTTATTTTGTTTGATGTCTAAATGATAACTTTCATCTTCATACAAACCAATCTTCCCGCTTTTGGTACAGTTTATCTGAAGTTCAGCGGCCGGAAATTCATTCAATTTCGCAATAAAACCCTGTTCAAAAAAAATACCGGTTCTACCATCTAAACGACGTAAAAAACGATTCACACCTCCAAAAATTCTTGGATTTGGATTTCCGGTAATGTTTACTTTAAAGTTTTTTGTTAAAGCAAAATTTCCATCGTTTAAAACAACATTTTGAGGCCAGGGCATAAGATTTAACTGCTCTTTCTGAATTTGAGCAGTAGAAGTTAAACCCGCTAATAATAGGACTAGTAAATATTTCATTTTTTTGTTTGCAAGATGTCACAATAGTAACATTAATAAATCGGTAAAAAACAAACTCAGAAGACTTTCCAGAAACCCTCACAAATCGCTGAGAAAGTCCCTCTGAATTTTGTAGTTTGATTCGCTCTCACCCGAATCCTTTTTAAAAACAACGCTAATAGTCAAAGCGCTTAAACGCTTCAATAGCTTCATACTCAGCCAAACCTAAATCATCGTACAAGATGGCTGTATTTTTATTACGATCTTCTGCCCTAACCCAAAATTCTCTGGAGTCGTTTCCTTGAAACATTACTCTGTCTTTTTGAGATTGGTGGTATAAAATCGCGTGACGTTTCAATAATACTTCTGACGGAGAAAGCGGAACGGCCATATCAATTTCGTGAATGTCCCATTCGTGCCATGCGCCTCTGTAAAGCCATAACCAGCAATCATCCATATAAGATTGTGATTTTAATTCCTTCATGGCGGCAAAAATCGCATTAAGACAAACTTCATGCGTTCCGTGCGGATCTGCCAGATCACCGGCAGCAAAAACCTGATGTGGCTGTATCTTGGCAATAATGTCTTTTACGATAGCAATGTCTTCTGCTCCAAGCGGATTTTTCTTAACCTGACCTGTTTCATAAAATGGGAGATCAAGGAAATGTGTATTTTCGTCTTTTAAACCAATGTATCTTGTTGCCGCATAAGATTCTCTTCTTCTTATCAGCCCTTTTAATTTTCGAACTTCCAAAGAATCAATTTGATTTTCTGACTTGTTATTCAAAAAGTCAATAACAGATTTAAAGTTTATTCCGCTGCCTGCTTCGCCAATAAAATCTTTGGCAACTTCAGCAAATTTTAATGCTTCGTCGTCTGTAACCGCTATATTTCCGGAGGTTTGATATACTACGTGTACATCATGCCCTTGTTTTATCAATTTTGAAAAAGTTCCTCCCATAGAAATCACATCATCATCTGGATGCGGACTAAAAAGAATCACTCGTTTTTTTGCAGGATTTGCTCTTTCAGGACGATGGGAATCGTCTGTATTGGGTTTTCCACCCGGCCATCCTGTGATGGTATGCTGCAATACGTTAAACATATTAATATTTAAGTCATAAGCAGAACCTTCTTGCGCCAAAAGATCAGACATTCCGTTGTTGTTGTAATCACGGTCTGTTAATTTTAATATCGACTGTTTTGTTTTTTGGCACAACCAAACAATCGCTTTGCTTTTTAATTCCTGTGTCCAGAAACATTCTCCAACTAACCAAGGCGTTTTAAAACGCGACAATTCTACAGCTGCAGACTGATCCAATACGAAAGTCGCATTGGGGTGATTTTGTAAAAATGTCGCAGGAACTTCTGAACTGATATCTCCCTGAATAGTTCGTTTGATGATATCGGCTTTGTTTTGTCCCCAAGCCATTAATACGATTCTTTTTGATCTCATGATGGTAGAAACTCCCATAGTAATAGCACGTTTTGGAACGTTGTCTATACCATTAAAATCTGATGAAGCATCTACTCTTGTAATGTGGTCGAGTGTAATAATTCTGGTTCCGGAATTAATGTGCGATCCCGGTTCATTGAAACCTACGTGACCTGTACGCCCAATTCCAAGTAACTGAAAATCAAGTCCGCCTGCATTTTTAATATTCATTTCATAATCGATACAATATTGATTTAGTTCATCAATAGAAACAGTACCATCCGGAATATTAACATTATCAGGATTAATATCAATATGATTAAAAAGATGCTGATGCATGAAATAATGGTAGCTCTGATTGTTTTCTTTCGTCATTGGATAGTATTCATCCAGATTAAAAGTAATTACATTGCTAAAACTTAAACCTTCTTCTCTGTGCATTCTCACTAATTCTTCGTAAACTTTTATAGGAGAAGAACCTGTTGCCAAACCTAACACACAAGATTTATTTTTTTCTTGTTTGGTTCTGATTAATTGTGCAATTTCCTGGGCAACAATTATCGAAGCTTCGGCAGAACTTTTGAAAATTTCGTTATGGATTTTTTCAAATCTGGTCTCTTCAAATTTTCCTGCACTTTTATAGCTGATATCAGGTTTTATTTCTAAAGCACTTTTCATTTTTTTCTTTTTTTTGTATGTACAATTTTGGTTTTTGAAATGGTATAAGCAATTTTCACTGCTTATACCATTTACTAACCAAACTTAAAATCTTAAAATTCTTTGATATTTTTTTTAGAAATTTGGAGCTGTAGTATCCCACCAAAGTCTTGTTCCTCCAGTATCAGGACCACCAAGTTTTGCAATTCCACTGTCTACCCCACCTTGATTACCAGATTTTTCAGATTGAACGAAGTTGATTCTTCTTACACCTAATTCAGTAGTAATTGTATTTCCACTATAATTTTTAAGTACCGGAAAAAGTTTAGGATAACCAGTTCTTCTGTAATCAGACCAGGCTTCCTGACCTTCTGGGAAACCTGCAATCCATTTTTGGGTAATAATTTTTTGCAATTTAACTTCGCTAGTTGCTGCTTCATCCCATGCTACAGTTACATTGTTAACTGCAGGGGAATTATTTACAGGAAATTTAGGATCAACATATTCTTTAGGCATTTTTACATTATCTGCCATATAAGCCGCTACACCTGCAGCATCTCTTTGTCCGAATGACGCAGCGATGCCTTGCTCATATAATGATTTAGCATCACCTCCCATTTCCCATCCTCTTAAAGCACCTTCTGCTCTTAAGAAATAAGCTTCAGCAGTTGTCATTAAAACAATTTCGTTTGATTTTGCTACAGTTCCAATACCAGAAAAATCCTGATGATCTGCTTTTGCTGCAATGTCAATTCCGGTACGAACACCTTTGTATTGTCCAGGAAATTGAGCTGAAGGATCAAAATAATTTTCAAGTCTTGGATCTTCATATCCTCCCATAATTGATTCCATATCAGCAGACATACGAATATCTAACCATGAACCACTAATTGTTGCAAGAGGGCTTGTGTAAACTGGTGATACGATTTTAAATAAATCACCGTTTGACTGCATTACACCAAATTTATGAGATACCGCTTTTTCTGCCTCAAGTTTTGCCAATGCAGGATCTGCTTTTACAATACGCATTGCTAATCTTAAACGTAAAGTGTTAGCAAATTTTACCCATTGTTTGTATTTCCCTTTGTAACCAGATAAATCGGTAGTTTTAAATGTACTTTCTCCGGTATCTCCATCATCAACTCTTTGCGTTAAGTCTGCAACTGCAATATCAAGTTCTTTAAAAAATTGATTGTAAACTTCTTGCTGGCTGTCATACTCTGTCGGACTTGTGTTTCCGTATTTAGAATATATGATTGGACCAAAAGTATCTGTTAATCTATGCATTCCTTCTACTTTCAAAATCAATGATAAGGCATAAAACTGATCAAATTTTCCTTTTGATTTCTTTTCGATATCTACCGCATTATACATTACATTTTTATAAGCATAATCCCAGATAAATCCGTTCCAGCCATCTACTAATGAATACGTTGTATTGTTAATACCTCCTGCAAAACCTGTAGGTGTAGCCATATATCCTGACCAAATATCACTGTTTAAGTTTTGTTGCAATTGGTATACCCATTCGAAATTTGCTGTAATTACCTGAATGTTGTTAAATATAGGTGCAAATCCTTGTTTGATATGATTAAAATCCTGCTCTAATAATTCTGGCGTAATTCCTTCCTTATTGGTATTAATCTCTTCAAAATTATCTGTACAACCAAATGCTGAAAGCAATGAAATACAGATAGCTGCTTTTGTTATATTGTTTAGTTTCATTTTTTTGATTTTAGAAAGTTACGTTTAAATTAAGACCGATACTTCTAGTAGATGGTAATCCATAAATATCTACTCCTTGTAAACCCTGAGCTGTACTTAATGCAATGTTTGGATCAAAAGGTGCATCTTTATAAATAAAGAATAAATTTCTGGCAATTAAAGAAATACTTGCAGATTGAATAAATGGTAAGTTTTTTGGATTGAAATTATATCCGATAGAAACTTCTCTAACGCTCACATTTGTCGCATCATATACATACTCTCCCGTAATACCTGCTCTTCCTCCAACTTGTGTATAATAAGATTTTGCATCCATTGTAGTTACCGCAGTACCATCACTTTCTCTTACTGCGTTAATTGCTACACCTCCTGCATTTCTTGCATTTCCTGTCGCTCTTGAAACTCCAAAAGAATCATTTTGAGCTTCTGTTAAACTCATTACATCGCCACCAAAACGGCCATCGATTAATACATTAGCAAAGAAAGAACCAAATTTAAATGAGTTTGACCAACCTAACATAAAATCCGGATTAGCATTTCCTACTTCTTCAAATTCTGTTCTTTGAATTGTTCCGTCATCATTTAATAAAATTCTACCCTGATCATCTTTCTTAAAATTTATTCCTTCAATTACTCCATAAGGTTTTCCTTCTACTAAAGCATATCTATAACTATTTACTCCAGCTTCAGTTAAATTTACTCTTCCTCCTAATTCAGTAGGAATTTCTTTTACTTTATTTTTGTTTTGTGAGAAGTTGATTGTAGTATCCCAAGAAAATTTATCTCCTCTGATAATTCCTCCTGTTAAAACAACCTCAATACCTTTATTTTCAATACTTCCGGCATTAATTCCGTAAAAATCATATCCCATATCATTTACCGGAGCTACAACCTGAAGATATTGGTTTTTTGTTTCAGAATTGTAGTAAGAAATTTCAAAACCTAATCTGTTATTAAACATTCTCCATTCAGTACCAAATTCAAATTCAGATTTCAATTCAGGTTTTAATGTTTCTCCTGGTCTTGGTCCAACTTTTGGATTTATTCCTGAAATTCCCGGCTGAGAATAATAAGTAGGATCTGAAACAAATGGGTAAATATCGTTACCAACTTGTGCATAAGTACCACGAACTTTTGCGTAGTTAACCCATTCTGGTAATGTTGTCATTTCGCTGATAAGAGCAGTTAAACCCACAGATGGATAAAAATATGAAGAATCAACTGTAGATGACCAGTCATTTCTTCCTGCAAGATCTAAGAACAACATATCTTTATAGCCAAAAGTAGTAGCAGCAAAAAGCGACTGAACCTCTCTTTGAGAATCAACTGTTTGATAATTACCCGTATTATTGTTAAAATTATGAAGTGTAAACCAGTTTGTAATATTTAATCCTCCGCTAATTCCAGAATCTAAAATTGTTTTTTGGTTTGTCAACGTATTTGTAATACTTCCACCAATATTTGCATTGAAAGTAAAATCTGTTGCAATTTTTGTATTAATTGTAGCGATTAAATCACCATAACGTTGCGTACTTAAAGAATTTTCATTGATGTATCTTCCATTTACATGAGAAAGTGTTCCTTGCGTTGTAGCATATATTTCTTTATCAAAAATACTAGTTACTCTATTATAACTATATCGAGATGCAATACTTAACCAATTGTTAGCTTTATAAGTTAAAGATAATGCCCCGTTAAAGAAATCATTTTTATCTTCAGATTTGTTTCTGTTGATTGCCCAATATGGATTTTGCATAATATCTCTATTTGTCATCCAGTTTTGAGCCATCAAGTTTCTTGTAGGGTTAAAAACTTCATAATTATTTTTGTAATAATCAAAGTCATTTCCTCTTGGCATCAAATAAACTCCTGTTAAAGGATTAAAATAAAATCCGTTTACTGGTTTATTTGCAATCGTTTGAGAAGTATAATTTGCATTAGCAGCAAATATTAATTTGTCGTTGAAAAATTTTGCAGTTTGTCTAATTCCAAAGTTATTTTTCTTTAGGCTATTTCCCGGAACGATTCCTGATGCTGAAGTATTAGCATAAGAAAACGCCGTAGATGAATTTTCAGAACCAATTGAATATCCAACTGAAGTAATTTGAGTAGTCCCTACATCAAAGAAATCTTTTACGTGATCTTTTGTTTTTCCAGCCGCTCCCCAAGATTCGTCAGCTCCCGGAGCAGCGATATAATCTGTTTGGAATTTAGGCATATAGGCCGCTTCTTCAAAAGTAGTTACCGATGAAGCAGAAATGTTTGCTTTTCCTGATTTAGCCTTTTTAGAAGAAAGTAAAATTACACCATTTGCTCCCTGAGAACCATATAATACAGAAGCTGCGGCACCTTTTAGAACTGTCATTCCTTCATAATCATCAGGGTTTATTAATGATACAACATCTCCTCCGTCACGGTTACCTCCAGACAAACTTCCAAAAGAATCATTTGGCTGTCCTGAACCTGAATTTAACATTGGAATACCATCAATAACGTATAATGGCTGGCTATTAGAAATAGATGAATTACCACGAATAACGACTTTTGTAGATCCACCAGTACCGCCCGAACTTTTTGTTACAGCAACACCGGCAATTTTACCTGCAATAGTATTAATAACGTTTGCATCTCTTACTCTTGTTAATTCCTCACCTTTAAGTTCTTGTGCTGCATACGTTAAAGATTTTCTTGTTTTCTTTAAACCTAATGAAGTTACAACAACCTCATTAAGCGCATTTGATGCAGCTTGTCCCATCTTAACGTTAATTGTAGTCGCATCGCCTACTAGTATGTTTTGTGTTTCAAGACCTACATAAGTAAAAACTAATGTTTGTCCCTTTTGAGCTTCAATTGTGTACAAACCGTCAAAATCGGTAGTTGAACCCTTTTGACCTCCTTGTACTGCAACAGATGCCCCTGGTAATGGCATCCCATCAGAATCTGTAATCATACCTTTTATGCTCTTTACTTGTGCAAGCGAAACCTGCGCCGTAAAAACAATCATAAAGATTAAGAAAATTTTTTTCATGTTAATTTATTTTGTTAGTTATGGCGTAAATTTATTCTTAAGGTATTGTTAAAAAAAATTATTTATACAAACAGCTTCAATTTTTAAACCAACGACATAAATCATTCAATAATGCGTTTCACGAAAACGTTTTCCAATCGATAAATATCAACATTATTTATAATTATGTAAATTATATGCAATGAAAATTGAAAATTGCCGAATAATTATTTAATATCAACTGTTTGTTTAAAACTGATATTTCAATGACAATTAAGCTATTAGATGACTTTCTACTAATAAAAATTAACAAAATTTAAAGAGTTTGCTTTATCCTAATTATTAAATTGTAATTGCTCTTAATTTCCACATAAGTTGGTGGTTTTGAATTTTAGTGAAGTGTATTTTTGATGAATTATGTCTAATAATGAGTACTTATCAAAAGAATCCTGGGCGATTTCCCAAATCATAATTCCACCTGTGTTTTGAGAAGCAAATTCCACTTTTTGAACTATAGTTGGTCTTCCATTATAATAAATTTTTCCCACCTCATCCTGATCTGCAAACTGAGTTCCTGCTGCTGTAACTTCTGCGTACGTGGAACTTGTAACTTCTTTATAAGTAAAATTATAGCCATAAAAAGGAACTCCCAAAGTCAATTTTTCGCCTGGAATATTTTGAATATTGTGCCAAAAATCTATTCCCACTTTAGCATCTTCAAATGAACTGTGCTGCCCGGGATTATTAGGCGTCCACGGTCCGGTGCTATCATATGACATGATATTTAGAAAATCAAAGGCATTTAAAGCTTCTTGCGTTATGTTTTCAAAACGGGAATTATTAGGCAATGCAGCCGTTAGCAATTTCTTTTTTGCTGTCAGTTCTTTTCTTAATTCCAAAACAAAACCGCTATAACCTGTAGTTACCGCATCCCATTCGAGATCTATATCTACCCCGTCTAATTTATGAAGCTGTGTAAAGTTTATTATGTTCCGAATTAAATTTGGCCTGTTTTCCGGATTATCGATTAGGAATTTCCAGTTTGCTGCTATCTCTTCTGATAAAACTCCGCCTGCGAGCGAAATACTAATTTTAATTTTGGGATTAACGGATTTTACATATTTAACTACTGCATCAATATCTCCTTTAAAATTTAAATTTCCGTTTTTATCCGGATTTGCAAATGCCAGATTAAGATGTGTTAATTTGCAAAACTGAATCAAATTTATTTTATCAAAATTATCCGAAGATAAATAACCTACAACGCGCGCCGTTTTTTTGAAGTTATCTGGTTCAGCTTCTTTTTGAGAACAGCTATAAACCGAGAAAAGGGAACTTAGAAAAAAAAGGATGCCTAATAAGGCTTTATTTTTTATCATAATTTTTAATTTAAACAATTCGTTTTTAATTTAATTAGACTGAAAATAACACCTTATTAGGCATGACTTTATGTGTGAATTTTTATTAGTTTACATCCCACCAAACTTTACCTAACCAGTCATTTTTTCCTCCCATTCTTGACAAGGCGTCTAAATAGTTTTTCTGATTTTTTTGCATTTCATCATTTGGATAATACAAACGCGTTGGTACGACACCACCAGTTCCGGAATCTGAATTTGTAATTGGCACCAAATGTGGAAATCCTGTTCTTCTCCAGTTTGAATATGCTTCAATACTATTAAATAAGTAGGTTACCCAAATTTGAGTTCCAATTTGCTCTAATTCAGTTCCTGATACCAAAGGATTTGCACTTAAGTAGGTATTAATATCACTCTGAGACGCTGGCGCCGCTCCGTAAATTTCCAATTGTTTGATTCCGGCTTCTACTCCATTTCTATAATAATCAACCGCAGAACCTGAAACCCAACCTCGCACAGCTGCTTCGGCCAGTAACAATTGTGTTTCTGAATAACTTACATGCAAAAAAGGAGTTGTTCTCAATTTTAAATAAGACTGAATTCCTGATGCAGAATTTGATCCTCCGGGAAGATCCCATCTAAACATTCCTGGCTTAACACCTTCGTATAACGCTTCACCTGGCTGTATTGGTGACCATGGAACTACACTGCTGCTTGTTTTAGGCGTTGCAATCATAGTTAATCGAGGGTCGCCGTTATCTCTTAAAAAATCAATTAATAAAGAACTAAAATGGTCTCCTTGCTCATTTCCTATAAAACCATACGACAATCCATTTCCTCTGTAATCCAGTCTTGCAGGATCATCACTAAAAGGAAAATCCAAATGATGCATAATACAATTATCAGAATTACTCTCAAAAACTCCATTCTGAAATGCCGCTTTTGCCTGTTTTTCAGCTTCTGCAGGCTTTACTTCAGATATTCTCAGCGCCAAACGCAAACGCATGGTATTGGCTAATTTTTTCCATTTTGAAATATCACCATTATAAAATAAGTCTCCTTTTACCGTACCTCCACTAGCATTTAACTGCCCATAAGCTTCTTCTAAATCGTTAAAAAAAGAGTTGTAAATATCTTCTTGTTTATCGTATTTAGGAGTTACAATTCCTGTAGAAAAACCCAGACCAGCTTCAGAATATGGTACATCACCGTAAATATCTGTTAAACGATGTGCTATCATTACTTTCATAATTTTAGCTACAGCATTCATATTTACAGCTGCAGGATCTCCTGTAGTATTTTCAATAATATTTACAACACTTTTAATTTCGTGTGCATATACGTTTCTCCATAAAGCCACTGCATATTCATCATTATTTTTAAATTTACTACCGTATTCTGTTACGGCCCATGAGCCAGAATAATGCTGTACAAAACCTCCGGCATAAATAAGGTTCGTTCTATGTTGATAGTATCCATCACCGGACATACACAATTGGGTAAAGGTAAGCTGACCTGCAGGGTTTGGCGATAACGCTACCGGATCTTTTATCAGTTCGTCGAAATTTTCTGTACAGCCAACTGCTGTAAATATTGCGAGTATGGCTATTATATATTTAATTTTCATAATTTACTTTTTTAGAAGGTAACTTTAATATTAAAACCATATGATCTTCTTGACGGTAAAGAACCATACTCAAAACCTTGTCCGTTTCCTGAAGTATACATTGACTCCGGATCAATATTTGGTAAATCTTTATTAAAAGTCAATAGGTTTCGTGCAAATCCTGAAATATAGATTGAACTTACTTTTGATCCCGCAAAAACACTTTGAGGTATTGTATATCCTAAACTTATTTCTCTTAACTTAACATACGAAGCGTCGTAAATAAAGGGTGCTGGCGTATTTTCAGTAACATTCGTCCAATAGGTTTGTGGATCGACAGGAGTTGTGTTTTTTACATAATTAGGGTTTTCGGCAGTTCCTGTATTCACCACTCCGTCTGCTACGTAACCTGCCGTTGGAGTCCATGTTCCTACATTGAAATTAGGATCATTTGCGGCGGCCACGGCTCTTGCAGCATTGTACGCATCTCTTCCTTCCGTGGTTACATCCAAAAGTCCCTTTCCAGCAGCAACAGAATTTGTCATGGAATATACATCCATACCAAATTTCATATCCAATAAAAATTGAAGGGTAATTCCTTTATACGAAAATCGGTTTGTTAAACCGGCTGCCCAATCCGGAAGACCTTTTCCTAATTCAACTTTAGTATCTGTATAAATGGGAAGACCGTTTGCACCTACAATCATTTCTCCTGAAGGTGTTTTTTGAAAATCTTTTCCAATAATAGTTCCGTATTGTCCACCAACTTGTGCAACAATTGCTGCTCCGGCCCAACGAGCCTCAGAAATTGTATACGTATTAATATCCGGATGTAAAGAAAGAATTGAGTTTTTGTTTTTAGAAAAGTTCAAATCAATTCCCCATTCAAAATTTTTTGTTTTAATTGGCGTTCCTGATAAAAAGATCTCAATACCTTCATTACGTAATTCTCCGGCATTTACAGAAAGAAATTCATATCCTGATGTTGCTGAAGAAGCTAAATCGAGCGTTTGATCTGCAGTATCTTCACGATAAACGGTTATATCAGCTTTTAATCTGTTTTTAAAGAAAGCGGTTTCTAGACCAAACTCGATTCCTGTTTTTGACTGAAAAGTCAGGTTAGCATTTGGCGCCGATGAATTTTTAATATTCACTACACTTTGTCCGTCGTATGCAGAATAAGTAGTATAGTTTAATGCATTTTTATAAGCTCCCGGTGCATTAGAAACTTTTGCCCAGGATGCCCTCAATTTACCATAAGAAAAGGTATCACTTTGAATACCAAATGCATCTGAGAATATAAATCCTAACGAAGCTGCCGGATAAAAAGCATCTTTTGTAATAACACTAAACCAGTCATTTCTGCCTGTAAATTCAGCATACAAATATCCTTTATAATCAAACTTTGCAGAACCGTATACAGAATTTGTTCTGGTTTTAGTTTGTGAAGGCGCATTGATTGCCTGAGTAGAAAAGTTACTAATAAATTCTGTTCCCGGCTCAATAATATTTGTTCCCTGACTTGAATTTTCCTGTCTTCTAAAATCTCTTCTGCTTGTTCCTAAAATTCCTGAAAAAGTAAAATCAGTAGCGAGTTTAATATCATTAAAAGTGGCAATAATATCCGTATTCATTTCTGAAACTGTTATATCATTTAGCCCCAAATAACCGGTATCTCTTCCTGGCCACGTACTTCCGGAAGCCATAAAATCTGACGAACCAAAAACATACGTATCCAAACCGGTTCTAAAAGTCAGGCCCATCCATTTTTTAAGCTGATAAGTTCCGGTAACATTACCCATAAAACGGTTTTTCTTAGAAGTATTATGATTTGCATCAACCGTAAAATAAGGGTTTAATTGATAAATATTATTATTCCATTTATAGATTTCTCCTGTATCTGCATTCTGATAATTCTGAAGCCAGGCCTGATCAATATTTGGAGCCAGACCACTTAAGGAATATCCAACGTTATTTGGCGAATCACCTAAGCCTGGTCTGTTTTCTGTGTTTTCAACCATGTAATTTACATTGGCATCCAAAGTAAATTTTTCTGATTTTAAAGTGGCATTCAGAGTTGCATCATTTCTTTCTAAACCTGAACCCGGAACAACATCATCATTTTTTAAATTATTAAATCCAAAACGAACATAAGCATTCTCGCCTCCACCGGAAACAGCAACTCCATTAGTCGTTGTAAATCCAGTCTTGAAAAAGCCCTGAATATTATTATTCACTTTAGCATAAGGTTTCATAGATCCATCAAATATTATAACCTCCTGACCTACCGTTTCTGAAAATTTTGGTCCCCACGCACTTGTAGTATATCCATATATTTCTGTTGGTGCTTTTAAAGGATCTGGCAAAATTCCGTGAGATCCGGAACCATAGTCACCCTGAAAATTTTCATACTTGGCATTTACTTTGTCAAAACTAACACCGCTGGTAAGTTCTACTTGCAATTTACCTTTGCTTCCTTTTTTAGTTGTAATTAATATTACACCATTTAAAGCTCTTGAACCATATAAGGCCGAAGCAGCAGCTCCTTTAAGTACCGTAAGACTCTCGATATTATTTGGATTTATACTTGAAATTCCGTCTCCATTATCTCGCCCATCAAACCATTTGCTTGATGCTGCACTGTCATTAGACAAACCTGTATTATCAATAGGAACTCCATCTACAATATAAAGCGGCTGGTTATTCTCGCCTATACTCGAAATTCCTCTAATAATAACTCTTGTACTTCCTCCGGCACCTGTAGCAGGCACAGAAACATCAACACCAGCAATTTTTCCTGAAAGTGCTGTAGCTACATTCGTTGTAATTACTTTGTTTAACTGGTCGCCTTTAATATCCTGAACTGCGTACCCCAGCTCTTTTTTCTGTCTTTTGATACCTAATGCGGTAACAACAACTTCATCTAAGTTTTGGGCATCTTCTTCAAGTATTGCATTTACCTGCGGAGAATCTCCTACTGTTACTACTTTAGTTTTAATTCCGATATAAGAAAAAACCAAAACGTTTCCTTTTGATGCTTCAATTGTATACATCCCGTCATAATCTGTCTGGGTTGCTTTTGCTGTTCCCTGGATAAGAACAGTAACACCCGGTAGCGGTAATCCTTTAGGATCGGTTACCAAACCTTTGATTGTTTTTACCTGAGCGAGCATAAGCTGCGTCGTTAAAAAAACAACAAAGATTAATGTGATTTTCTTCATTTTTATCATGATTTTGTTAGTTAAGCTATAAACTTATTGTTAAAATTAACATAAATAAAATATTTTAAACAAACTACATCAATTCATAAACAAACGACACAAAACAATCAATAATACGTTTTACGAAAACGATGCCTTTAAAAAATAATCGACGAAATGCCATTTTTGATAAAATTTTATTCAAAACAATTGCGTTTTAGCTCGTAATTGTTTAAAGTTGCACAATATTAATTGAACGAATCCTACTAATCTAAATTGAACGAAATTCAAAAATTGAAATTTGAAATTAAACTGCAAAATCATATTTGGTTTTGGGGAAGTTACTTTACTCTTAATTTTTTAAGATGGGGAGCTTACTTTAATGATTATCCTTATTCGTTTAAATCAAACCTGATTGAATTTTCATTACATATTCCGTTAGTTTATTTCAATCTTTTTGTTTTGGTTCCAAAGTTTGTTTTAAAACAGAAATACATTACGTATACTTTTGCGTTGATTGCGAGTCTTTTTGGAATTTATTTATTAAAAACCGCACTTACCTATTATATTATATCTGAGAATATCTGGCCGGAAGCCAACAGAGAATATCATCCTTTTGAAATCAATCATATTGTAGCGGTTTGCATTGGCGAATTATATGTATTAGCTATGGCATCATCGGTCTACCTTACTCTCACCTGGCTCCGCGAACGTGAAAGGAACAGATCACTAAGAGAAAATCAGTTTAAAATCAAATTGAAATATCTCGAAAATCAAATTCAGCCGCACTTTTTTTTCAATACTTTAAATAATTTATATGCCTTATCGCTGGAATCTTCGAATAAAGTTCCGGATGTGATTATTAAATTATCTAATTTGATGGAATATGTTTTATATGATGTAAAAGGAACCAAGTTTGTACCGCTTATCAAAGAAATAGACTATATTCAGAATTACATCGAAATTGAAAAGTTACGCTTTGAAAACGTGGAAGTTACCATAAATCTTGAATCGGATATTGAAGATGTAGTCGTTCCTCCGCTAATATTTATTTCACTGGTCGAAAATGCCTTTAAACACGGCGGATTGAACAATCGAAACTTAAAAATTAAGATCAATTGTAAAGTTATTGATAATAAAAGGTTAGATTTTGAAATCTTAAATAATTTTGTAATTTCACAAAATCTTAACCCAAAAAGCGGTATTGGATTGGTCAATACCAAAAAGAGACTTAAGTTGATTTATAAAAATGATTTCAGCTTAAAACATAAAACTAAACTTAATTACTATATAATTCGTTTGCAAATACCTATTCATAATGAAAATTAAATGCGTATTGATTGATGATGAGCCTTTAGCAATCAAAGTCCTGCAAAATTATTTCACCAATTTTACAGATTTTGAAGTTATTGGCACCTTCAATAATTCTCTTGAAGCACTTGATTTTATAAATACTACAGCTGTTGATGCTGTATTTTTAGACATCAACATGCCTATGATGACGGGATTTGAACTAATTAGTTTAATAGAAAACAAAACTAAAGTCATTATCACAACCGCATTTCGGGAATTTGCAGCTGAAAGTTATGATCTTGATGTTTTGGATTATCTGGTAAAACCAATTCCATTGCCAAGATTTATAAAATGTATCAATAAAATCACAACTGAATATAATTTAAAAAACAATATTAAAGTCGAAACCACAAAAGGCGATTCTCATATTTTTATTAAAGTAGATAAAAAAATGATGAAAATTAATATTGAAGAAATTTTATTTATCGAAGGGATGAAAGAATATATTAAAGTTGTTACACCCGACAAAACCTATATTACACACAAATCGCTCACCTCTTTGTCAGAAGAATTGCCTTCAGACCGCTTTTTACGTATCCATAAATCGTACGTAATTGCCCTGAATAAGGTAAAATCTATCGAAGGAAACCGCATTCAGATTCAGTCTTACACTATTCCGATAGGTAGAAATTACAGTAAAGATGTTAAAAATAGAATTTTAGAGTAAATACAATTTCACATTTCATTTTCTAAGTTGGTTAAAATTAACACATTGTTGAAAAAATGACGCCGTTGGTTTAAATTTAACATTATTTGTGGCTTTTTATTTTTTTTTGATATACTTAACAAATATATTTACGGTCTTCAAAAAACAATAAAATTAAAAAATTAACCTTATCACAATTATGAGTTCAGAAAATGTGCAAACTAAGTGGGGACAGTTTATTCCTCTAGTTATCGTATTCTTCTTTTGGGGATTTGTCGCTGCAAGTAACGACATCTTGATTCCTGTTTTTAAAACAGCCTTCAACTTATCTCAAGGAGAAAGTCAATTAGTATCTTTAGCTTTTTATATCGCTTACACGGTAGGATCGTTAATATATATGGGAATCTCAGCCTTAATCAAAGAAGATTTAGTTAACAGAATAGGATATAAAAATGGTCTTTCGCTAGGTTTACTTATTTCTGCTCTTGGAACATTATTATTTTATCCTGCTGCAAACACAGGATCTTTCCCTTTAATGTTGTCAGGTTTATTTATTGTTGCACTTGGATTTTCGTTACAGCAAACTGTTGCAAATCCTTTGGCAATTGCTTTAGGACCAATTACTACAGGATCTCAACGTTTAACATTAGCAGGTGGAATTAACAATCTTGGTACTACAATCGGACCACTTATTGTAAGTTTTGCTATTTTTGGATCTAGTACAGGCTCTTCAACTTTAAGCATCGAAAGTGTAAAAATTCCCTATTTAATATTAGGATTAGCTTTTTTACTGGTTGCTATATTATTAAAATTCTCTTCGTTGCCAGACAGACCTGCTTTAATTGAAGAAGAAATAGCACACGATGGTGCAACAGCAAAAAAATCTGCATTACAATATCCACAATTGGTAATGGGAATGATTGCTATTTTTCTTTACGTAGGTGTTGAAGTTTCTACAGCAAGTAACTTACCTGCATATATGGAAAGCAAACTAGGCTTTTTAACTCAGGAAGTTGCTCCTTATATCTCCTTATACTGGGCTAGTTTAATGATTGGCCGATGGACTGGAGCAATTGAAGCTTTTACAGATAAAGCGAGTTTACAACAAATTTTACGTTTCGTAGCACCATATTTAGCATTTGGAGTGTTTTTAGCCGTAAATGCAATTGCAAAACACGACTTAACACCGTTTTATATCTACGGATTAATTATTTTAGTATTAATTGCTGCTGATATTGCAAGTAAAGGAAATCCTGCGAGAATGTTATTAATATTCTCTGTATTAGGAATTATCGCTTTAGCAATTGGAATGTCTACAAACGGTATTGTTAGTGTTTACGCTTTCACAAGTGTTGGTTTATTTTGTAGTACGCTTTGGCCATGTATTTTTACTTTAGCAGTAAGCGGATTAGGAAAAAACACAAGCCAGGGAAGTAGTTTCCTTATTATGATGATTATGGGTGGTGGAGTTATTAGCTGGTTGCAAGGTTTTGTTTCAGAATTCATTGGTATTCAGGCAAGTTATGTTGTTGGAATATTATGCTTCGCTTATCTGGCATTCTATGCGTGGAGTGTGAGCGGAATTCTTAGAAAGCAAGGAATTAATTTCGACAAAAAACTTTCTGGAGGTCATTAAACATCCTTAAAAAAAAACAATAAAAAAAATCCAAATTCCAATTTTATCGATTGGAATTTGGATTTTTTTATTTTACAACTTAGGTCTGACAAGCAAACAATTTCATCACTAAAATTAGAATTTGGAAAACTATTTTGCCGTCATAACTGCGTTCAAATTCTTTTTAAAAACAGATTTATTCTGTTGAGATAAAGTATAAACAACATCTTTATCAGCATGAACAATAACTTTATCAATATTGGCCTCTAAAAGCGCTTTAGGATCTTTAATTTTTAGCGTGCAGGCTCCATCAAAATAACCGTCTTCTTCGATTGTTTTTTTTGCCTGAAGAATTGTTCCATCATTTAAAACCGCCGAAATAGTCATTGTACTATTTAAGATATTCGAATAAAAACCATCCATTACCAACAGTAAACGATACGAGTTTTTCATTTCGGCTCCTTTAAACTCATGCCGGGTAATAGTGTAACGCAAACCTTTTGCTAAAGTTTGAAATTTCACAGAAGAATCTAATTCATAAGTTGCCACATCTCCGGCTTCATTTAGACTTGTCAAAACTTTTGCCTGAGCATTTGCATTTATATTCAACATGCAGAACGCAATAATCAGAAGAAACTTTTTCATATATCATTGTTTTTGGGACATATAAAGATAAAAAAAATCACCATCTTTCTTACAAAAGTGGTGATTTTAATTATTTATTTAAAGTAATTTATTTGTTACCTTTCTCAAAATCAGCTACAAACTGAGCTAATCCAATATCTGTTAATGGGTGTTTTAACAATCCGTAAATTGCAGAAAGAGGTCCGGTCATTACATCAGCACCAATTTTAGCACAGTTTACAATATGCATCGTATGACGCACAGAAGCAGCTAAAATTTGAGTTTCGTAACCGTAGTTATCATACACTTCTCTAATTTCCTGAATTAAGTTTAAACCGTCTGTAGAAACATCATCAAGACGACCAATAAAAGGTGAAACATAAGTAGCACCCGCTTTTGCAGCTAAAAGAGCCTGACCAACAGAAAACACAAGTGTTACATTTGTTTTAATTCCTTTGTCAGAAAAATATTTCGCAGCCATAACACCTTCTTTGGTCATTGGCAATTTAACAACGATTTGATCATGCAATTCAGCTAATTCTTCACCTTCCTTAATCATTCCATCATAATCCAACGCATTTACTTCAGCACTTACATCGCCATCTACAAGATTGCAAATGTCAACATAATGTTTCAGGATGTTATTCTTTCCTGTAATTCCTTCTTTCGCCATCAATGACGGATTAGTCGTTACACCATCTAAAACACCTAATGCCTGTGCTTCTTTAATTTGAGCTAAATTAGCTGTGTCAATAAAAAATTTCATAATTATATCTATTTAATTGTGTTCTGGGTTGTTGTTCTTGCAATAACTCAATATTCTAATCTTATTGTAGAACATCTCTAAATTAAAGATTATTTTTTTAGTTTTCGTGTATTTCAAAATCGGTGCAAAATTACAACTTATAATTTTTCAAAACTAAGATCTTTAAATAATTCTTAATTTCAATATAATGTAGTCCTGCTCTTCATTAAAAAATCGTAATTTTAGCCCAAATAACTTACTAAGTGCTAGAAGATAATTTTCAACAAGATATTGCTAATATTCAAAACATTACAATCGTACCAACTTTACTAAATGTAATCTGCCAAACTACAGGAATGGGTTTTGCCGCGATAGCGAGAGTTACAGAGGATCGTTGGATAACCTGCAGTGTTCTGGACAACGTTGCGTTTGGTTTAAAACCGGGAGACGAATTAGAAATAAAAACAACGATTTGCCATGAAATTCAGCGAGATCGAAAAGCCGTAATTATTGACAATGTTAGCGAAGATGATGAATTTCGTAACCACCATACTCCCAAAATGTATGGTCTTCAAAGCTACATTTCAGTTCCAATCATGCTTCAGGACGGTAGTTTCTTTGGTACATTATGCGCTATTGACCCAAAGCCAAACAGCCTGAAGGAATTTAAAATTCGTGAAATGTTCAATTTATTTGCTGATTTAATCTCTTTTCATATTAGCGCCATTGAACAGGCAACCGAAAGTAAATCAATTTTATTAGAAAAAAATAATCTTCTGGCAAAAACAGAAGTTGAAAAACAAAAGGCTGAAAAACAAAAAATAAACGCCGAGAAAAAACTTATTGAAAAAAATATTTCGCTGGAAAGAATGAATAGCGAACTAGAAGCTTTCAACTATATCTCAAGTCACGATCTGCAGGAACCTTTGCGAAAGATTCAGCTTTTTACAGACACTATTGAGCGCGAAGAATCCGATAATCTATCTGAAAAAGGCAGAGCTGCATTTCTTAAAATTAAAAATTCAGCTTTTAGAATGCAAAATTTAATCAATGATCTTTTGATATATTCTAAAACTAAATTTGATGAAAGAAAGTTTGAATTAAAAGACCTGAATACAATTGCAAGTGATGTTATCGAAGATCTGACAGATGAATATGAAAATAAAAATGTAGTTTTTAATATCCAGAAATTAGGTAAACTTTCCGTAATAGAATTTCAATTCAGGCAATTACTTTATAACCTGATTAATAATTCTTTAAAATTTGCAAGTCCTGAACGAAATTTAATTATTACAGTATCCGCAGAAATTACAAATGGAGAATTCGAAAAGCTTGCTCCACTTACTAAGTATTATAAATTAACAATTTCTGACAATGGTATTGGATTTGATCAATCCTACAACCAAAAGATATTTGGTCTTTTTCAGGCTTTGCATACAAAACCTTTAAAAAGCACAGGAATTGGACTTACAATTGTAAAGCGAATTGTAGAAAATCACAACGGTTTTATTAAAGCTGAGGGAGCTTTAAATGAAGGAGCAAAATTCGAAATATTTATTCCGTTGGAATAACTGAAAAATACTCCGTCCATTTTATAGTTTGTAGTGATTCATTAGCATTTTCTCATACATTTTATCCGGAAGTGCGCGTTTTAAAACAATCGAAAATTTCTGCATAAAAACCCCTACTTTGTAATGTACTTTTGGGTTTCTCTGCTGCATGATTTTATAAACTGCCTCCGCCATTTCATTCGGATTACTTCCTGCATCCACATGTTCGTTCATCGTTGCAAGTGTATTTCCGTAGACTTTTTCGTAAGCAGAACCAGAAACAACAGGCGCATGATAACGACCAGAAGCAATATTGGTAGCGAAATCACCGGGTGCAACGTTTGTAATTTCAATTCCAAAAGATTTTACTTCCATTCTTAAAGCTTCGGTAATTAATTCTAAAGCTCCTTTTGATGCCGAATAAACGCTTCGGTAAGGCAATCCCATATAAGCGGCAATTGACGTGATATTAATAATTAAACCTGATTTTTGCTCACGCATTTGTGGCAAAACGGCTTTCATAACTTCTATTGGTCCAAATAAATTAGTTTCGAAATTGTTTTTGATTTCCTCCATCGGAATTTCTTCCAAAGGTCCTGTTATTCCAACTCCTGCGTTATTAATTACCACATCCAGACGGCCTGAAGTTGCTATAATTTTAGCTACAGCTGATTTTATAGATTCGGCATTTCGAACATCCAAAGCTACCAGCGGAAAAACAGAATTTACTACTTTATCCGGATTTCGGCTTGTTCCGTACACTACGAAACCTTTTTTCTGTAAAAATTCTCCAATTGATTTTCCAATGCCTGAAGATCCTCCGGTAATTAAAACGACTTTACTCATTTGCTGGTTAGATGTTAAATG
>Ga0247806_10000320_pt1 | contig 32317 bp, 23 predicted proteins | sample UWRJL059202B1_FD_179935 | JGI IMG/M metagenome (GOLD analysis project Ga0247806, IMG submission 179935) | Plant litter microbial communities from Arlington Agricultural Research Station in Wisconsin, United States - UWRJ-L059-202B-1 | ecosystem: Environmental > Terrestrial > Plant litter >... | reverse complement strand
TTAACCATTAATTTATTAATAGCAACCTGAATATCATTTGAGTTAGAGCCAGCTAACTGAATGATACCCATAACGACCCCTTTTTTACCATTTAAACGTGTTAAACTGTTATAAGAGTAAGCACCAAGTTCTACCCTTGCAACATCTTTTAAACGAAGTACAGAACCATCTGCGTTAGAGCGTATTGCAATGTTTTGATAGTCTTCCGGTTTGGTAAGTTTTCCTTTGTATTTAATTACATATTCAAAAACTTCTTTACTTCTTTCTCCAAATTTACCCGGTGCGGCTTCTAAGCTTTTGTCCTGTATGGCAGCCATAACTTCATTTGGCGCAACATTATAGGTTGCCATTTGAGTAGGGTTTAACCAAACACGCATAGAGTAATCTTTTGTACCTCCAAAAATCGCTGCCGAACCCACACCAGGTATACGTTTTATTTCCGGTATAATATTTATCTGCGCATAATTGGCAACAAAAGTCTGGTCGTATTTAGCTTCATCTTCTGTATAGATACCAATTGCCATGATAAAGCTATTTTGCTGCTTGGCGGTAATAACACCCTGCTGAACAACCTCTGCCGGTAACTGGCTTGTTGCCTGTGCAACCCTGTTTTGCACGTTTACCGCAGCCTGATCTGCATTTGTACCCAGTTTAAAGAAAACTGTAATGGCTAATGTACCATCATTACTGGCGGTAGAGCTCATGTAAGTCATGTTCTCTACACCATTTATAGATTCTTCTAATGATGGTGCAACAGACCGTAAAACGGTTTCAGCATTTGCTCCCGGATAAACCGCTGTAACTAATACAGATGGCGGGGCAATATCAGGAAACTGTTGTAAGGGTAATTTTGTAAGTCCCAGTATACCCATAATCACCAGCAAGATGGAGATAACGGTTGCCAATACCGGTCTTTGTATAAATATTTTGAACATTGTCGTAAAAATTATTTTTTGTTAATTACTTGGGCAACTTTACCCGCTTTTTCGGGTTGTATTACTTGTCCGTCCTGAAGTTTGTCGATACCGCTTAATACAATTTGATCGCCTGATTTTACACCGTCTTTAATAAGGTAATCAGATCCTCTTTTTCCAATAACTGTAATTGGCATTTTATTCACTTTATTATCTTTACTTACAGTAAAAACAAATACTTTATCCTGCATTTCTACCGTAGCCGACTGCGGAACAATAATTGCATTTTCGTGAGGAAGGCTAAGGCGTATTTTACCTGTGTTACCAGAGCGTAAAAGGCCTTTTGCATTGGCAAATTTTGCCCTTAATGTAATTGCGCCTGTGTTTTTATCAAACTGGCCGTCTACCATATCTACTTTTCCTGTTACAGGATAATCAGAGTTATCTGCAAGTACTAACGATACCGGTGTGAGGTGTTTTATTTTGTCATCTATGGTATTACCACTATACTGCTCTTTAAACTTAATAAAGTCGGCTTCGCCAAGAGAGAAGTAAGCATATACCTCATGAACGTCAGACAGTTTAGTTAGTGCCTCTACATCTGTAACTGCAATAAGGCTGCCTTGTTTTTTTGGTAAACGGCCTATGTAACCACCCACTGGTGCAGTGATAAGGGTGTACCCTAAATTAATTTTTGCACTGCCCACCATTGCTTTAGCCTGCTCAAGGTTTGCCTGCGCTACCTGGTGTGAGGCTTTAGCTGTTTTTAACTGGTAATCAGATACTACCTTGTTAGCAACAAGCGGGGTAAGCTTATCAATTTCTAACTGGGTATTAATAAGAGAAGCCTGGGCAGCATGGTAGCTTGCAAGGGCATTGTTAAGCTGCTCACGGTAAGGCTGTTCGTTTATTTTAAATAACGGTTGGCCTTTTGTTACAAGGGCACCCTCGTCTACAAATATTTTTTCAAGGTTACCGTTAACCTGCGGACGAATTTCTATATCTACAGTGCCTTGTAATGCAGCAGGGTATTCCTGATCTGTAACTGTATTAGCGCTGTTTATGGTAGCAACCGGAAGGGTGGGGGCTGGCGGCGCCTGTTGTGCCGATTGGTCTGGGCCACAGCTGGCCATTGCCGCCAGTAACATGGCAAGGGGAAGGATAATTTTCATGTTGTCGAGAATTTTGAAGATTAAATTATATTGAGGTGAGATATTTGTTTTCATTATATAGGGTATTGTTGCGTTTGTACTTTGTGTAATTGTTAACAGGGTGGTTTGCTGTGGCAGCTATAAATGGTTAAATGTTTTCATAATCACTACATCAATTAAATAATCTAACATCGTTAAGTAAGTCGACAAATCAATGCCTTAAATTTTAGTTTTTATACACTATCTAAATAATCTAACAGCGTTAAGGAGATGCTTAAAAATACTGTTACATCCTTTATGTTACGCCTTGTAAATAATCTAACAGTGTTAAGCTGACGGATAAAAAAAATTGCAACTAACCTATTTACGCTTATAAATAATCTAACAGCGTTAAGCATGTTGCAAAAAAATTATTCTGCTACTTTTAGCGAGTGAATTATACCGCTAATGGCATCTCTTAATATTTGCGTATTCATTTCTACAGGCAGGCCATTACCTATTATATTAATAGATATTAACCCATGTATAATAGAGAAGAAAGTAAAGTATTTTTGTTTTACTATCTCATGTGCCGGATTTCCCATTACCTCGCTAATAGTATCTGTAAACAAACGGTACGGATTTTCAGCCTCTGCACATTGCATTAAACAACAGGTCATTTCTACGCCAAACATTACCTGGTACAGCTCTTTATCGCTAAAGGCATAATCCCAAAAAGCCAGCCACATTTTTTCAAGTGCTTCTTCCGGGCTTGCTGCCTTTTCCTTAGCTGTTTTAAGCTTTTGGGTTAATTCCAGGAAACCTTTTTTTGTTAATTCATTCAGTATGGCATCCTTGTTCGAAAAATACTCATAAATAATGGGGGCAGTATATTCTATCCTGTCGGCAATCTTACGCATATTCAAACCAAGCCATCCTTCTTCCTTAACTATGTCATAGGCAGCATTCAGGATATTGCACCTGGTCTCTTCCTTTTGTCTTAGTATTCTATCTTTACTGGCCATTGTATCTTGCATTAAATCGTTTAACAACGTTAGGCAAAGATACCATCTTTATTAATATCCAATCAAAAATTTGTCATAAATTTTATCTATGCCATAATAGAGGATTGTGTTTTTGGCTGTAAATTGTTGATTTACAATATTTTGTTTTTTAAAATTAAGAAAAAATATATTTATATATTTCGATATATCGTTTCATAATTGGTAGGTAAGCTATTTAAAATCTATATTTATAAATACAATTTTTCTTACGGCTAAATACTATGACTGCGGCTAAACTAAACAATTCCCAGTTTGGCAAATGTCAATGGTCCTACTACTCCATCGTCATCTAACCCATTATTTAACTGAAAAGCCTTGACAGCTTTATACGTTTTGTCGGCAAATACGCCTGTAACCGGTAAATTTAATTGTGGGTTTTTTACATTTAACGCTTTCTGCACTTCGGTAACTAAAAATCCTGAATTGCCTTTCTTTAAGTAGCTGCCCGATATTAATTTGGCACGTGCAATCTTCTGGTCGTTTACCGCTTCCTGCAACGCACCTATTGTAACTGTGTCTGCCGTGCCGGTAACCGCCATATTATTTTCCTGCTGAAATTGCTTTAAAAAATCTTCAGTCTGTTTACCAAACCAGCCGTCTACCTCGATAGCATAGCCCAGATCAAATAAACATTTTTGCAGCACTGTAACGCCAGAACCTCTTGCGCCATTGCTTAAAACAGCACTTGGTGCAGTAACGGCAACATCTGTAAATACTCCCGGGTTTATAAATGATTTTACCAGGTTACGCGACCGTTCGCGCACCATAACTTTACCACCATCGCTGTCGTTACCCTGTATGGCATTGCCTTCGTAAGCATCAAACAATGTTTTTGCGGTGTTTTTCCATTTAATAAAAATGCCTATATGGTCGGCATAGCCGTTACCTTCCCAGTCATAAATTACTATATCGCCCGGCTCTGGTGCTGTGGTAAGCATGTTCTTAGATTTATAATAATTATGCGCCGACTGGCAATGGTGGATGCCTTTTGGTGTCTGGATATTACCTAATGGATTGCCGGCTTTATCATAAACCCAGCTTACAAATATAGCACACCACTTTTGGCCGTTAAGGTTATACCAAACGCCATACTTTGTTTTGTTGCTTCCGGCAGGGCTCTCTACCGTGTTTAATTCTGCTTTTGCAGTTTCTAAAACTTTTGCTCTTGACATGGTTTTATGGAATTTTGTTGTTTGCTGCTTTTTTCTCTTTCTCCAGTGCTTTCTCAGATGTGTAACCCGTTATAAGCGACCATTCATACAACGAGTCTTTTATTAGCGAAAGGGTTTTGTTTGTCAGTTTTTTGTTAAGCCACAGTTTTGCTCCGCCTATAAGCAACCAGTCCTGATACCAAGGTAAATCAGCTACGTTAAGTATCAGTTTTTCGACACGCTTTTTAAGGGGCGATTTAAAACGGTCTATATCTTCGGGCTTAACTCTTGGCCAGTTTTCGCCCGAACTAAATACAGGCATCTTTAAAGTGCGTGGTGCAGGGCGTGGAGTAAATATCGGTATTATCTGATATTCTTTTTGCTCCTCCGGTTTTGTTACGCCCGATGCAAATTTAGCCCAGTTGGCATCTCTATAGCCCTCTTTAAATATCTCGTTGTTGTACAATGCAGATTCCGGAACGGTAAAATAATCCCGTAAAAATATCTCGCAGTTGTACCTTCCTAAATAATAATCATGTATGCGGAACTCCTTGTTTAAAAACCCGCCAAACCCGGAGAGGTTACCACAGGCAATGGCTTTTTCGCCAAAAACTTCTTCATCCTGTCCATTTAAGTTTTTTATAATGCGCGAAGGCGATATTATAAATCGGCTGCCATCGTTAAGTACCATAGCATCTTTGTATTCTTTAGGTTTAGCCCGCATTTGCGATAGCATAGCGCTTAGTGTGTTAGGTAACACCGTCATAAGATCACTGTCCATAATAAACGGGTCGGCCTGCACGCTCGGGAACGGATCTATCATGAGCACTGTATTTTCAAAAGTATTGTAGTCGCAGTTTATATCTGCCAGCGCTTTTTGTTTCGCATCTTCGCTTACAAAGCCTGCGCCATATTCTTTTAAATAAATGTCATTAAGAAGGTCGCGCACTTTCTCATAAGGTTCGTTGTTAATAACGCCGCCATCAACATTAAGGGTAGTCACCAAATCATCTGTCAGCGGTGTATTTTTAAAAACATAATCCAGCCAGGGTATTTGTTCTACATATTTTTTTTCGCGCACCAGTATCCGTGGCTTTAAGCCTGCAGGAAATGCTCCGGTAGCCATGGCGGCATCTTTTGCGGTAGCAACATATTTACCGGTCCTAAAGTTTAAAGGTATCCAGGGCCCACCGGTTTCGGGTGCTATGCCATCCATAACCTCAAAACAGGCATAGTCGTTATGTACAGACATATAATACTTTTGTTTACGAACCTGATTGTGCTGTGCAGAGTTAAGGTCGGCATAATAATAAAAGCCTTCCAGATTGGTAAGAGTACTAAATATTTTTACGGGAGCTTCAAAATAAGGGGGAGTAGGAGTCCATTTTGTTACGTCACTACGCATCATTTTGTTAGCAATCTGGTCTATAAAATCTGAGTTAAGTGCCGATATTATTTTGCCTGCCTTAATATCTGATGTTTCGAGCATGTGCGGAAACATATCCCTGTCTATAAGATCTACCCAACTGTGGTATAGTTTGTTTTCGGGGTGTTCATCCAGGAGTTTTCCGGCTTCGGGCAGCGGTACCGGTGTAATGGTATTATTAAGGGTACTTGCAGCAAGTAGGGCTGTCATTCCACCTGCCGATGCGCCGCCCATAATGGGTATGGTAACATTATGGTTAGGCACTCCGGGTTCGCCACGCCTTTTATCCCATTCGGCAAGTGCTTCTAAGAGGTAATCCATAACGCCTGCGGTATATGCCCCGGCAGATACTGCCCCGGCCATGCATAATCCTATCCTGAATGGTTTTTTGCTCATTTGTTGTATATTAAATTATAGGCTGATATTGAATTTAAAAAGGCTTTAAAATTGTAAGAATTTAAAGTCTAAAGATAAAATAAATGTGATACAAAAAAAAATACCTAACAATAGGTATTTTTCAGTATATGAGTTACTTATAATTTTTTTAAACAAAAAATCCCGGAATAAATATAATTCCGGGATTTGATTATTATGTGTGTAATACTGACGTTTAATTCTTAACGATTTTTTTTGTTACGTTACCTTTGTCAGATGCAATGTTTAAAACGTAAACACCGGCAGCAAGATCTGCAACATTAATTGCTGGCTGCGCTATGCCTGCAAAGACATTTGTTTTAACGGTACGTCCGTTAAGGTCTGTAATGTTAACACTGCTTATAAGTGCATTACTGCTGTTTGTAATATTAATAACAGTTGAAGCAGGGTTAGGGGACAGAGTAAATTTTGTAGTTGTAGTTTTGATTAAGCCTGTAGTTTGGGTAGTTATAGCAATATCATCTACAAAAAGCGATGTGGTTAAAGAATCATATATATAGGTAACAGCATCTACACCACCTCTGTAAAGTATGCCAGAACCTACTAATACATCGTTAACATAATAATCTACAGTATTAGCACTAATATTAAACGTTTCTTTTACGGTATACCAGGTATCAGCATCAAAATTTCTAACAGGTAAAGCAACATAACTATAGCCATAAGCATCAAAAAGTTCGTTGTAATTTGTTAAAATCTGAATATGACCTTCATAGTCAAAGTCAATGCCGGATGTTTGTACTAATTCTCCGTCTATCATGGCACTTGTTCCTAATACCATATCCGATCCGAAGTCAACATCCCTGCCTGCAGCATAAAATTTTTGTGTAATGCTAAAAACATTACCGGGGGTTATCATTTTTGACACATGAACATCAAAGATATCGTTATCGTCGCTGATTATTCCTGTCAGCTTAATAGCATTTGTTCCCAATTCGTTAGATATTACAACATTTGCAACATTTGGGGCATCGGCATCGCCATCATCTGTAACGATCCATCCATTCTGACCACTTAAAACGCCTAATGAGTATCCTTCAGATGTTTCAAAAGAAATGTTTTCCTGTGCATTAATACCAGTAAGAGTACCCAGCATAAGCGAGGCTAATAGTAATGTTTTTTTCATAAGTATAAATTTTGGCAAAAATAATGATATAAAAAATAACTAATGAGCATTTTTTGTATTGTTTTGAATATTCCTAAATAAAATAAGGCTTAAGCGAGTAGTTTCAACCTTATAATATGTATTGCAGAAATACTACTGCTTAATGATCTTTTTTGTTACAGTTCCTTTATGAGATACTATATTCATCATATAAACACCTGCCGAAAGTTCAGCTATGTTAATCTGTGCTTCTGCCATACCTTTAAAGGCAGCAGTCTTAACAATACGGCCATTCAAATCTGTTATGGTAACGCCGTTTACAATTGCATTGTTAGTAGCGGCAACGCTTACAACATTAGTAGATATAACAACGTTATCAGCATAAAATGATGTAGCGTTTGCATCAAACTGGTATGAAATAGCATCCACTATCTGGCCAGCCGGCAGGGTTGCAGTAAAAACTAATGCATCATTTAAATAATATTGCACAGTTCCTGCAGTAAGGTTAAAAATAGTTTTTAGATGATACCAGGTTTGGTCTTCAAAGGTGCCAACCGATTCAAAATCATATTCATCTTCAATAGCATTATAAGCTGAAAGCACATCGATAGTCCCATCATATTCAAAATTAAAAGCAGATGTTGGTATTCTGTTATCGCCTTGTATATCAACAGTTACAAAGCCCAGATCAGAACCGTCAACTTCATCAAGACCGTCTATATAAATATCCTGAGATATACTAAAGGTAGTGGCTCCCGGAGTGATATGTTTATATATGTCATATAGTAATGCGTTATCCTCTTCGTCGGCTGCAAATTTTAAATAATATGCCCCGTTGCTATGTTGTTCGGCAGATATAATAACATTGATAGCGCCTGTTCCGCCATCCTCATCATCTTCCACCATCCAGCCATTCTGGCCATGAAGAGCACCGGTGCTGTATCCTTCAGATGTTTCAAAAGAAATGTTTTGTTGTGCGTTTGCAACATACTGTGTAGCAAATAAAAGTGATGCAAATAGTAATGTTTTTTTATGATTGTGATTTTTAACAAAACTAATATTATAACCCAAATAACCTAATTTTAATTGATGCTTTTGCTTATGTAGTGATAAAAAGGAAACACAATTATAGAATTACATGGCTTTCTTGCATTTGCAATTGTTTTATAAAGCTGTATAATATTACAAGTATTTCATATAAATTTACAAGATAGTTCTTCATTATATCTTGAAATTTGCATGTATTGCTTTACAAAATTATATGTAATTTTATAAGCAGCAAGAAATAACAACACAAATCTAAAATTTTATAATTATGGAATACAGACAATTAGGCGCATCCGGACTATTTGTTCCGGTGCTTAGTTTTGGCACGGCAACCTTTGGTGGTAGCAACGATTTTTTTAAAGCGTGGGCAAGCACTGATACAGATGAGGCCACGCGCTTGGTAGATATATGCATGGAGGCAGGGGTTAACCTTTTTGATACTGCCGATATTTATAGCGATGGTTTATCTGAAACAATTTTAGGAAAAGCCATAAGCCACATACAGCGCGATAAGCTGCTATTATCATCTAAAGCTACATTTACATTTGGCGATGCGCCCAATAACCAGGGGTCATCCCGCCATCATTTGCTTAAACAAATAGAAGGCAGCCTTAAAAGGCTGGGTACCGATTATATAGATATTTACCACATGCATGGTTTTGATGGCAATACACCTGTAGAAGAAACATTGCGCACGCTTGATGATCTTGTGCAAAGCGGTAAGGTGCGTTACATTGCGGCGTCAAACTTTTCTGGCTGGCATTTAATGAAATCGCAGGGCGTGAGCGAAAAATATGGCTGGAACAAATATGTGGCGCACCAGGTATATTATTCGCTAACTAACAGGGAATATGAATGGGAACTTTTGCCACTTGGCATAGACCAGAAAGTAGGGGCTATTGTATGGAGCCCACTTGCAGGTGGCAGGCTGGGAGGTAAGTTTAGCCGAAGCAAGGACTGGCCTAATACAGGCAGGGTATCTGACGGAGGAAGCCCGGTACCCGAAAGTGCTGTTGAGAAAGAACACCTGTTTAAAATAACCGATGCCCTTGAAGAGATTGCAGCGGAAACAGGAAAATCTGTACCCCAGGTTGCCATAAACTGGTTGCTGCAACGCCCTACAGTATCAAGTGTGATAATAGGTGCACGTAACGAGGAGCAGCTTAAACAAAATCTTGGCGCGATAGCGTGGAACCTTACTACAGATCAGGTTAAAAAACTGGATGAAGCAAGCGAAGTTGCTACCATTTACCCATACTGGCATCAAAGGCAAAACCTTACTTTAAACCCACCACCTAAATTTTATTAGTAATTAGATTCCAATAAACAACAAAACAGCTCTAACGGGCTGTTTTGCTTTTTAATATAGTTTATTGTACTTATTTTGTGGCAGGTTCCGGTGCGGCATTGGCTAAGTAATGAGCGTCTAAAAGTTTCATATCTCCCGAAAAAGTATACAATCGTGGTATGCCCGTAGCTATATTAATTCCCGCAATATCTGTAACGCTAATATGTTCAAGGTACATCATTAATGCCCTCAGGCTGTTACCATGTGCTACAATCAATACATTTTTGCCTGCCTGTAACTGTGGTGCTATTTCTTCGTTATAATAAGGTATTACTCTGTTGTAAGTATCTTTAAGGCTTTCGCCGTTGGGTGGGGCTGTATCATAGCTTCGTCTCCATAACACTAACTGTTTAGTGCCATACTGCTTTTCTATTTCGGCTTTATTAAGGCCCTGCAAATCACCATAATTGCGCTCATTTAATGCCGTCGACCGTGTTATAGGTATGTTCGTTCCTATTTTTGCCAATACAATTTTTAATGTATGCATTGCCCTGTTTAGCATGGAGGTATAGGCTACATCTATATGCAAATATTTAAGCAATGTTCCTGCTACTTCGGCTTCGTGTTCGCCGGCAGGGGTAAGGTCTATATCTGTATCGCCGGTAAACCTGTTTTCAAGGTTCCAGACTGATTGGCCATGGCGTAATAATATTAAAACCGGCATATAAAATAGTATAGAAGTTCTTACAAATATAGCCCATTTGCGTACTCCTTATACCCTTAAAAAGTATTTAAGAAAACAATAACAGCCTGTCTTTAAATAAAACCCGCTGTCGGGATTAAGTAAACTTTATGAATTATATAAATTCCTGATTTTACTATTACCAAATTATTATTATGCTGTACAAAATATATATTTTTTTGTATTTTAGCCCCTAATATCTATATATGCTTCAGCTACCGGAATCTCAATTTATACTTGGCAGGTTAACTAATGAATTAGCTCCTCATTTGCATTACCATACGGTTAAGCATACGCTTGATGTTTACAACAGGGCAGCATATATAGCTAAGGAAGAAGCCCTGAACGCTACCGATACTAAACTGCTGCTTATTGCCACTTTATATCATGATTCTGGCTATTTATATCAAAGTGACGGGCATGAGGCCATATCGTGTAAAATAGCTGCTGAGGTTTTGCCTAAATATGGATATAATGCTGCCGATGTAGATAAAATTTGTCGCATAATTATGGCAACAAAACTGCCGCAAAGCCCACATTCTAAACCGGAAGAAATTATTTGCGATGCCGATCTTGATTATTTGGGGCGTGATGATTTTTTTGAAACAGGCTATGGTCTCTACTTTGAAATGCTTACTGCCGGTAAGATAGCCAATGAAGAGGAATGGAACCTCCTGCAAATAAAATTTTTGCAACAGCACCATTATTTTACCAAAACAAACCTGCAACAGCGTAATGCAAAAAAACAGGAAAACTTAAATATACTACTCTCTAAGAATACATTATAATGAAAGAACTTTTTGCTAAACATACTCTTGTCGATATTTTTTATGCCACCGCAGGTATTCTTTTTTGTGGTTTTGCATTAAAGGGCTTCTTAGTACCCAACAGTTTTTTTGATGGAGGTATTACCGGATTGTCGCTCTTATTGCACGAGCTGTACCACTGGCCTATAAGTGCTGTAATTGTAGTAGCAAATTTGCCATTAATAGTTATGGCAGGTTTTCAGGTAAATAAAGGGTTTGCTGTAAAAACATTTTTGGCAATTATAGGGCTTGCAGTATGCCTGCAGTTTATTCCTTATCCGGAAATTACTTCAGATAAATTGCTGGTATCTATCTTTGGTGGTGTATTTATGGGTATAGGCATTGGGCTTGCCATGCGTGGTGGTTATGCTCTTGATGGGGTAGAGGTACTGGCATTATATACCGGTAAGCGTATAAGCTTTACCATTAGCGAAATTATACTGGGCATTAATATTATAATATTTCTTGTTGCAGCGGTAGAGTTAGGTTTGCCTACAGCATTATATTCTATATTAACCTATTACTGTGCATCGAGAACCATAAACTTTGTAGTAGAGGGTATAGAGGAGTTTAATGGTGTAACCATAATATCTGGCCAGAGCGAACTTATTAAAGAAGAACTTGTAATGAGGCTTGGCAAGGGTATAACTGTTTACAAAGGTGAAAGAGGTTTTCTTAAAGACAGTTATAACATAAGCCAGCCGTGCGATATTGTTTTTACAGTAGTAACCCGCTTAGAGCTTAGGCGCCTTAAAAATATTGTGCACGAACTGGACCCGAAAGCTTTTGTGTTTACAAATGTTATAAAAGAAACAGCAGGCGGGGTATTAAGCCGCCATGCCAGACATTAACATTATTCGGATACCTCATAAGTTACAACTGGTTTTACTTTATTTTTTAAAGTAAACTCTCCTGCGGGTTTGCACATAAACGATTCTTTTGCAAGATGGTATATTTCTTCGGTAATAAGTATTTGCCCTGCCTTTGCAACAGATTGTAGTCGCTGGGCTAAGTTTACAGAGTCGCCTATTACTGTATAATCGAGCCTTTTTAAAGAAGCCGACCCAATATTGCCGGATACCATTTCGCCTGAGTTTATCCCTATCGATATTTCCGGTTTAAACGTTTTATCCCCGGCAATTATCTCTTCGGTATTTTTAATTTCTTCGCGTATGGCCAATGCAGCATCTATGGCCCTATCCAGGTGAAATTCTCCCCTAAAGACAGCCATAACAGCATCGCCCATAAACTTATCTACATGGCCGTCTTGTGCAATTATCCCACCCACAATCTTATCAAACAATCCGTTTAGCAGATTAACTACTGTATTGGCAGGAATTTGCTCTGTAATAGATGTAAAACCACAAACATCTATAAACATAACAGTAGCATTCAGCACTTCGTTTTTAAGCAGGCTGGTTTCAAACTCCTTGTGTGTCATAAAGTTTAACACATTCTCATCTACATACATTCTAAGTATGTTGTTCTCCTTAATGGCTTTAAGAGTTTCCTGCATTTGCCTTACATGTACGACGGTTTTTTGTATGGTAAGATCCAGGTCATCAAAATCTACCGGTTTAAATACAAAATCAAACGCACCCTTATTCATTGCAGACCGTATGTTTTGCATATCTCCGTAAGCAGATACCATAACTGCCTTTAGCGTTGGGTTAGCTTCGGCAAGGCGGGTTAAAAGCGTAAGCCCGTCCATTACCGGCATGTTTATATCGCTTAATATCACTTCCAGGTCCGGGTGTTCTTTTATTCTTTCAAGTGCCTCTTCGCCATTTTGTGCGAAGACAAATTCGTATATGTTTTCGCGTATTTTTTTGCGGAACTTTTGTTTTACAAGTATTTCAAGATCCGCTTCATCATCTACTACAAGTATTTTAGACATTATTATGTAAGGTGTTTAAGCTTGTCTTTTAGTAAATTAAAATCAAGTGGTTTGGTTAAAAAATCGTTGGCACCGTTTTGCATGGCCTGCCTGTGGTTTTCATCATCGCCATAAGCAGTTACCATCATTACTACAGGCGGTGGTGCGCTGTATTGTGTCCTAATTTTAGACAGCAACTCTATACCGCTCATACCCGGCATATTTATATCAGATAATATAAGCACTACCTCAGAGTGATGGTCTGTAAGGTAATCAAGGGCTTCTTCACCCGAAAGGGCAAAATCAAATTCAACTTCCTCATTTTTAATCTCTTTCCTAAACCGTTGCAGGAAAAGTGGCTGTACATCGGCCTCATCATCTACTACTAATATTTTTATAGCCATGCTGAAAATTTGTTGTTTGGAAATGACGCAATATAGTTAAATTACACTTAAAATTCCTGAACCCTGAGCAAATGTTTACACCGGGATTTTAATAATAAATTCGCTGCCAATGCCCTCGCTACTTATAATTTCGATTGTTCCATTATGGCCTTTAACCACAATGTCATAACTTAAAGACAGGCCAAGGCCCGTACCCTCGCCCGTAGGTTTGGTGGTAAAAAAAGGCTGTAGTATTTTATCTTTTACAGCATCGGGAATGCCAGTGCCGTTGTCTTTTACAATAATTTCAACGGTGTTTGATTTTAAATATGTGCTTACTGAAACTATTGGTTTGTAGCTGCCATCTAAAAACTGCGACTGCTTACTCTTTTCGTTAGTGGCATAAAAAGCATTGGTAAAAAGGTTAAGGAGCACCCGGCCCACATCCTGCGGCACTATATTTATTTTAGGCAGATTTTCGCTAAAATCAGTTACCAGATCGGCATTAAAACTTTTGTCTTTAGCGCGAAGGCCATGGTAGGCAAGCCTAAAATATTCATCAGCCAGTACGTTAATATCTATCAGTTCCTTTTGATTAGATGATGCCCTGCTGTGTTGCAGCATGCCTTTTACAATACCATCTGCACGGCGGCCGTGAAAGGCTATTTTTTCGAGGTTTAACTTAATGTCGCCTGCTATTGCTGTAGCCTCTTCGGTCTCGCCTTTCGCCATTTCTTCCTGCATCTCATCAAGCAGCTCTATACTTACATCGCTAAAGTTGTTTACAAAGTTTAACGGGTTTTGTATTTCGTGGGCAATGCCGGCAGTAAGCTCTCCCAGCGATGCCATTTTCTCTGATTGTATAAGTTGCGCCTGAGTTTGTTTAAGATCTTCTAAAGAGCTTTGCAGTTCTGCAGTACGCTCTGTTACCTGTAGTTCTAATATTTCGTTTTGTTGTGCCGTGAGGCGGTTGCGTTCTTCTTCCCGCAATAGTGCCTGGTTGGCATTTTCCTGCATTAATAGCCTGAAGCGTGCAAACATACCCCATGAGAGGACAATTATGGCCCATAGGCCACCTATAATTCTTAAGTAGTCGAGATAATTGAATATAGAAAAAAGGAAGCATACTAAAAAAGGAATCCCGGCTATAATAAAAAGCCTTGCCTGTTTATCTTTCCTTAAAAGCAACTTGAACAATATTATTATATTGCCTAACAAAAAGAACAGAATACTGATTATGGATATTACAGATGCAATTTCCTGAGTAAAAATAGACCCGCGTATTAACGATAGGATATTTATAAGGAGTAAAATAAGGGGGTACCATAAAAGAAATTTATCCCAACGTGGAAATATTTTCTTTAATTGAATAAACGCCCTGAATGTTTGCAATATCATAAAAATTAAAACCAAACTTGCAGTGCCATAAAATGAAGACACAATTTTAGGGCTTTCCTGAAAAAGCATAGATGCTATAATATCTGACCCGTACGTTATTGCCGATACAAGCAATGTTAAAAAATAAAGTAAATAAACACGCTCGCGGGTTATAACTACAAAAAAGAAATTAAATAAAGCCGCAAAAAGTATAAAACCAAACAGTGCTGCCTCTAACAGGCTTTCTTTACTGTAAGATGTTTTATTGGTAAGTTCTGTTTTAATAACTTCATTATAATCTCCTATTATTGGAGTGCTTAGAAAACCATTCTTGGTTATAAAATGATTATACACAGTTATCTCGCCCTCTGCAGGTATGGTTACAGGTACCTGTAGTAGCTGTTTAATTCCATTTCTCTTGCTCCATGGTACATAGTAACCCGTTACAAAATGTTTGGTTTTTTTATCATTTATAACATACATATCGCAACGGCCTGCAACTAAGCTTAGGGATACTTTTTTAGGGATAGTAAGGCTGTTCTTTAGCCTGTAACGTATCCATATACTCACATTGTCTTCCACCTTAGTATCTTCATGCCCGGTTTTAAATTTAGAACTGTTTTTTACTCCTGATGCTATTTTGAAACTCACACTGTCCTTATAGGTCCAGTATTGCCAGTTTTTAACCGGGAGTGTAATGTTAGCACCTGTTTCTGCATTTATAATATAGGGTTCCGGCAGGCTATTTTGTGCAAAAGCACTACCAAAAAGCAGTAGGCAAATTATATATGGAAAAAATGTTTTCATGTAATTGTTTAATTAATGGGTAGGCTAATTATAAATAAAGCTCCTTCGCCTTCTGTACTTTCTATATCAACAGTTCCTCCGTGGCCTTTTACAATAATATCATAACTAAGGCTTAGCCCCAGGCCGGTACCCTCGCCCGTAGGTTTTGTGGTAAAAAACGGCTGTAGTATTTTATCTTTAATATCAGCAGGAATGCCTATGCCATTGTCTTTAATAATAATTTGTATGGCATTATCTTTTTGTAACGTAGTAACTGTAATTACCGGTTTGTAACTGTTTCCTGAAAGCTGCGACTGCTTACTCTTTTCTTGTGTGGCATAAAAAGCATTGTTAAAAAGGTTCAACAATACACGTCCCATATCCTGAGATACAATAGTTATTTTAGGAAGGCTTTTGCTAAAGTTGGTTATCATCTCGGCATTAAAGCTTTTATCTTTAGCACGAAGGCCATGGTAAGCAAGTCGCAAAAACTCGTCTGCTAAAATATTAATATCGGTTGGTTCTTTTTGCCCGGAAGAGGAACGGCTGTGCTGCAGCATACCCTTTACAATACCATCTGCACGGCGGCCGTGATGCGCAATTTTTTCAAGGTTTTGTATTACGTCTTCTGCTATGGCGTTTACTTCTGTAAGGTCGCCTTTATCTACCTCTTCTTTAAGTTCCTGTAACAGTTCTACACTTACGTCGCTAAAATTGTTTACAAAGTTTAATGGATTCTGAATTTCATGGGCAATACCTGCTGTTAGCTCTCCCAGCGATGCCATTTTTTCCGACTGTATAAGCTGTGCCTGCGTTTGCTTAAGGCTTTCTAAAGAGTGTTGCAACTCTGCAGTACGCTCTGCAACCTGTTGCTCCAGTACTTCGTTTTGTTGTGCTATAAGGCGGTTGCGCTCTTCTTCTTTTTCCAGTGCGGCGCGGGCGTTCTCAATTTGCAACGATTTAAAGCGGGCAAACATTCCCCATGATAAGACAAGGATTGTCCACATGCCACATAAAGCAAATATCCAGTCAGATTCTATAATTGCTGCAATTATGGGGCTTAGCAAAAAGGGCATTCCGGCAATAACAAAAAGGCGGGCTTCTTTATCTTTTTTTCGAAGCAATGAAATGATCATTACTATGGCGGCTATAAAAAAGACGAAAAAACCTAAAGCAGTTATAATACCAATTACAATTAAAGGAATAGGCCAGTTGTTAATAAAAAGTATAAATTCTGCAAAACCCGTAACTCCCACAAAAACAGAAAAATAAATTAAAAACTTATCCCAACCCGGAAAATGTATCTTTATTCTGAAAAAATAACGTAACGTATGTATAAATGTGATTATAAAAAAGATGATGGTTGCCGCCAGTAAGACAGGATATCCCGCCCTGTACTCGCTAAACAGCAACGATGATAAAACATTTTCGGCAATTAACAGCGCCGAGAAAAACAAAAGGGATGCAAAAACAAGATATACCTTTTCGCGGTTAACGTAGTAAAAGAAAAGATTGAATATTAGTGCAAAAATTATAAAGCCAAAAAAGCCAAAAGACAAAACATCATCTTTAGCATAGTTGGGCGCACTTACATAATAACGGTCTACAACTTTAAGGTAATTGCCTATTTTAGGGCCAACACCATTTATAAAAGTTACGTCGCCTAAATTTGCATATATTTTTATTTCTTCTCCCGCAGCCAGGGTATATTTTATTTCGTCAATGCTTTTTATTCCGCTGCGTTTGCTCCAGGGCACCATGTAACCGGTTACAAAGTGCTCCCAGTTACCTTTGCGGTTAATGTAAACATCTTCTCTTTCGTTATAAACAGAAATAGTAAAGATTGACGGATCTTTTGCTCCATTTTTAATCCTGAAGCGCACCCAAATATGCGCTTTTTCTTTAATGTTAGATATCTTGCTTGTTTGTTCTTTAAACCGTTTAGAATATTCAGGCTTTATCACTTGTTTAAAGGTAACACTATCTTCTCCTGTATTAATGTATTGCCAGTATTTTTTAGGAAGATCTGTATACATATTTGCATCATTACCCATAACAAACGCGTCCGGCCATACATCCTGTGCAACCGCGGGTACTGTAAGAAATAATAAGAAATAGAGTAAAATTCTTTTCATTTGCCTGATGTTTTTATACGTTTATACAGGAAGGGTTATTATAAATTCGGCACCTTCGCCTTCGTTGCCCTTAATTTCTATAGTGCCGCCATGTGCCTTTACAACAATATCATAACTAAGTGAAAGGCCAAGCCCGGTACCTGAACCTGTGGGCTTAGTTGTAAAAAATGGCTGTAGTATTTTATCTTTGATAGCATTTGGGATACCGTTGCCGTTATCTTTTATGGCAATCATAACGGCATTATCTTTTTGCCATGTAGTAACCTCTATTACAGGTTTGTAATTGCCAACTGTAAGCTGCGGCTGTTGACTTTTTTCCTGTGTGGCATAAAAAGCATTATTAAAAAGATTGAGCAATACACGCCCAATATCCTGGGGGATGATATTTATTTGTGGCAGGCTTTCGCTAAGGTTTGTTACAAAATCGGCATTAAAGGTTTTGTCTTTAGCACGCAGGCCATGATAAGCAAGCCTTAAAAATTCATCGGCCAGGGCATTAATATCTGTGAGTTCTTTTTGACCTGTAGACGACTGGCTGTGCTGGAGCATACCTTTTACAATACCATCGGCACGGCGGCCGTGATGGGCAATTTTTTCGAGGTTTTGTTTTATATCTGTAGCAATGGCATTGGCCTCTTCTATGTCGCCTTTATCCATTTCTTCCTGCATTTCTTCCAGTAGTTCTATACTCACGTCGCTAAAATTATTTACAAAGTTTAGCGGGTTTTGTATTTCGTGGGCAATACCGGCGGTAAGTTCGCCCAGCGATGCCATTTTTTCGCTCTGTATAAGTTGCGACTGTGTAGACTTTAAATTAGTAAGAGTACTTTCTAACTTTTTATTAATGCGTTTATTTTGCCTGTTGTTGCGGTATAATATAAAAACTATAATAAGAAAAATGCAAATACCGGCTATAAGTACATACTGCCTTTGACTGTTTTGCAAGGCAATCCTTTTTGCAGTAGCTTCGCGCTGACGTTCCTGCTCGTTTAGAATAATTTTTTGTAATTCCCTAAAACGTTCAGCACCCATAAGGCTATCTTTCTCGGCCATTGCAACCGATAGATATTTGTGGGCATTATTATATTCGCCCTTGTCTTTGTATAGGTCGCTAAGCAGCAGCGAGGCATCATACAAACCTTTCCTGAAAGAAACTGCCCTGCCGGATTGCATTGCATTACGTGCATATTTCATGGCAGAGTCGGGTACTTTAAGCTCATTGTATAACTTTGCGAGAAACAGGTTATTCATGGTAAGGTTCCTTATATCATTATCAATATTAGCCTCAGCTATGCCTCTTTTGTAAAAGATCATTGCCTCATTTGTATCGCCATTTAGTTTATAGGCATTCCCCATCCTGAACATTATTTCGGGAATCGTAAAATCATACCTGTTTTGCGGGTTTTTAATGTGTGCGTTATATACTAAGGTTTGATAGTACAAAGTAGAATCGGGCACCTTAAGCAGGTCGTAAATATTACCTATGTTAGAAACTTCATTGTAATACATTCCTGTATTGCCCACCACTTTAAACAGGTTTTTAGACTGTACATAATAGTCGTCTGCCTTTATATAATCGCCTAACTCCATGTAGGTATTACCTATCCTGTTAAGCGCTAAGGCCATTATGCTGTTATTGCCTAAATCTTTCCCTATTCTATAGGCTTCAAACTGAGATTGTAACGATTCCGGTAATTTGCCGGCTTCTAACTCTGTTGCGCCCCTTAACGATAAAAGGTATGCCTTTTTTTGTACTGCAAATGTTGAGTACTGATGAAGTAATTTATCGTTCATTTTTAGTGCCCGGTTTAAATACACCATAGAAGAATCTATGTTGCTAAACCTGTAGCTGCTACCCAGTTGTGCGGCAATATTTATTTTTGTGGTATCGTGAGCGGCTTTTGCAAACTGCTGCTTTAACTCGCTTTCCTTTTTGGGCGATATCTGTGCAAAAACAAATAATGGTACTAAAGTTAATAGTAATAGTAAGGCATTTTTCATAAAAATTGTGACGTATAGCTATACCCCAAAATATCATTATTTATACAAAATTTAACATAGCTAATATAATGGTATTCTACCATTTTAATACCATTCACTACACATTTTGCAACTTTATTACTAAGTTTTTATTTATCATACTGATTGATAAATGCCGTAAAAACAAAAAATGACCAACACATGAAGAGTTAAACATTGGCAAAAAACAATTTATAAATAAGTAATTGAACATTCAGGATGTTGCAAATCCCGATTTTGTAGAGGTACACAGTTCGTCTATAATTAAAAAATCATGTATTAGTACGTAGAGCAGGAAAATATAATGCTTACAAATGCTATAAACTTACTTATAGGCGGAAAGTATAAAATATTGCTGTTTAATTTAAAGTAATATTATCTTTACGGCTTGGCATTGCTTTATAAACATTAAGTAATTGAAGCAAAAAAATGTCATGTTTTGTCTATTAGAGATTTCACCGTATTAGCGTACCGAAGTACAGAAATCTCAGAGTTATTATGACAATAAATTGTTTTAAATGCTTATATCTCTCTGTTAAATAATACTTTAATGAAAAAAATAAACAAGAAACTTCTGTTGGCTTCAGTAATTTTAGTGGTTGGATTTCTGCTTGAAGGCTGTTCTTCAGCAAAAACGGGCAGTACTGCCCAGAATACAACAATACTAAAGAACAATTGGAAATTTTCTAATACAGTTGCCGGCGATGCCTATAGTACCCGTTTTAACGATGCAGGCTGGCAAACTGTTACAGTGCCGCACGACTGGGCCATATATGGGCCTTTTGATAAAAAATGGGACATGCAAAAAGTTGCTATTATACAAAATGGCGAAACCGAAGCATCTGAAAAAACAGGCAGGACCGGAGCTTTACCTCATATAGGTACGGGTTGGTACCGCAATACATTTACGTTGCCACAGTTTAAAGAAGGCAAAAAAGCACTACTGGTTTTTGATGGTGCCATGAGCGAACCACAGGTGTACCTTAATGGTAAAAAAGTAGGGCAGTGGGGTTATGGCTACAGCTACTTTTACATAGATATTACTAATGATATTATTGAAGGTAAAGAAAATATGCTGGCAGTAAAACTAACTAATAAAGAATATTCTTCGCGCTGGTATCCCGGTGCAGGATTGTATAGAAATGTTAGTATTGTTGTAAAAGATACAGAAAGTTTTGAGCAATGGGGTACTTACATAACCACTCCCGTTATTACCCAAACTGCGGCTACCGTAAATATCAAGGCAAAAGCTACCGGTAGCAGCATCTATATGGTTACCACCATTAAAGATGCTAAAGGCAAAGTGGTTGCAACCAACACCACTGAAGATTTTACTAATAACCAGTTTGAGCAAAATATTACGGTTGCTAATCCTAATTTGTGGAGTCCGGAAACGCCATATCTGTATACTGCTACCACACAATTATATGTTGGCACCAATTTAAAAGACCAGGAAACAACAAAATTTGGTATTCGCGAAATTAAATATGAAGCTAATAAAGGCTTTAGCCTTAATGGTAAAATAACAAAATTTAAAGGCGTATGCCTGCACCACGATCTTGGCCCGCTGGGTGCTGCGGTAAATAAGGCGGCTATGCGCAGGCAGCTTGCAATACTAAAAAATCTGGGGTGTAATGCCATACGCAGTTCGCATAACATGCCGTCGTTTGAACAGCTTGAACTGGCCGATGAAATGGGCTTTATGTTTCTTGCAGAAAGTTTTGACGAGTGGGTTAAGCCCAAAGTAGAAAATGGCTACCACCGCTTTTTTGACGAATATGCCGAGAAAGACCTTGTAAACCTTATCAGGGCTACGCGTAACCACCCATGTATTGTTATGTGGAGCAGCGGTAACGAAGTACCCGACCAGTATGGTGCCGAAGGTATTGTGCGCGCTAAATTTTTGCAGGATATTTTTCATCGTGAAGACCCTACGCGCCCCGTTACCGTGGGTATGGATCAGGTTAAGCAAACCATGCAGTCCGGCTTTGGGTCGGTGCTCGATATTCCCGGGCTTAACTACCGTGTGCACCTTTATGAGGAGGCTTACAAATCGTTTCCGCAAGGGTTTATATTAGGGTCGGAAACTGCATCTACAGTAAGTTCCCGTGGTATTTATAAATTCCCTGTTGTGCAGGCTAAAGAAAAGCAATATGACGATTTGCAATGCTCATCTTACGATCTTGAAGCGTGCAGCTGGAGTAATGTGCCCGATGAAGATTTTGTATTACAGGATGATAAACCCTGGGTTATAGGCGAGTTTGTATGGACAGGGTTTGACTACCTTGGCGAGCCAACTCCTTATGACGAGAAATGGCCGTCGCGCAGTTCATATTTTGGTATGGCAGATTTAGCAGGCATACCTAAAGACCGTTTTTACTTGTACAGGAGCCGCTGGAATAAAGAAGTCGAAACATTGCACATATTGCCACACTGGAACTGGGAAGGCCGCGAAGGGAAGACTACACCGGTTTTTGTATATACCAACTATGACAGTGCCGAACTTTTTGTAAACGGCAAGAGTATGGGCATCCAGAAAAAAAATAATGCGACCCCACAAAACAGGTACCGCCTCATGTGGATGGATGTAAAATATGAACCCGGCACCCTTAAAGTAGTCGCCTTTGATAAAAATGGTAAAGCTGTTGCCCAAGAAGAGGTACATACCGCAGGCCAGCCATATAAAATTGTGGTAGAACCGGACAGGAAAACTATTACTGCCGATGGCGAGGACATTTCTTTTGTAACAGTATCTGTAGTAGATAAAAATGGTGTACCATGCCCTACAGCTACTAACCAGCTTAACTTTAGTGTTACAGGCGCGGGTACATACAGGGCTGCATGTAATGGAGATGCTACTTCGCTCGAAATTTTTCATGAACCAACAATGAAGCTGTTTAGTGGGAAACTGGTGGTGCTTGTAAAAGCTACCGATAAGCCGGGCGACATTAAACTGGAAGTAACGGGCAATGATTTGCAAGGCGGTGTGATCGATTTAAAATCGAAGCGCTTAATAGAATAATTATACGAAAATACCGGAGCATATTCCGGCATTTTTTTTGCTATATTTTACTGTATTAAAAAGACAATTGCAATTTTATATTGAGGCGGCCACCGTCGCTTGAACTAAAGTAAGCAATATTAGCTGTGGTAAGCCCTGCAATATTAAAGTATAAACCACCACCGGGAGAGGTGTGCCATTTAGACGACTCATCATTATCTACCCATACACGCCCATAGTCAAACCCGGCATAACACCCAAAGGTAATAGGGATAACGCCATTGGCAAGCTTGCCAAAATCGATTCGTAAGTCAGAATTATGGTACAAGGAAGTTTTACCGCTAAAGCGTTCCCTCCTAAAACCTCTTAAACCGTCGCCATCGCCTATGGTTGCCGCCTGGTAAAATTCGAAACTGTTATTAAATATATATTTAGCCTTTAACTTTGTAGCATATACAAAAATACCTCGTTTATCTATATTTGTTGTAAGCCTAACCTCGGGCACTACATAGCCAAAACCCTTACTTTCGTTAAAGTTGGCCTTGTAACCACCGGTAATGCTAAAGCCAATACCTTTAGATGGCAGCGCAACATTATTAAAGTTGTTATAGGCATAAGATGCTTCGGCACCTGTAATATCCTGTCCGCTAAAAACATTTGGGTTTACAGGGGCAGTAATTATGTAACGGTCCCTTGTTCTTTCCACCTCAATATGTTCGTAGTTTAATCCAAGTGTAACTACGCTGCCATAATATCCCCTGTAAATTAAGGAAGGAGAAAACCATACGCTTTTTTTACGCAGGCGGTTATAGTCAATATTATCCCTGTCGTAAGGTGTATCGTTACCCAACCCAAAAAAGTTATTGGTGTAAAAAGGCGATGTATAACCTGCCTTGATCCCCATATTAATCTTATTAAAGATGTTTGCAAATTCTCCTGCATAATCAAAGTTTATACCGCTGGTGGCAGTATAATAACTTGCTTTTAAACTGTGTTGTGCGGTAAACGGGTTTCGGCGCAGGCCGTTAACGGTATACACATATCCGGCACCCACTGCAAAACCGTCATCAGGGTTGTAACCTATAATAGGCAATATGCTGCTTACGTTTTTACGGCCTTTCATAAAGTCATAATTGTTCAGGTCATAATCATCACTAAGTGTTTTATGGGCAGGTGTTTCAAAAGTATTGGGTTTCGATTTCTGGTCAAATATCCGCAGGCTGCTGTTGTTTGTAATACGGTATGTGTCGTTGTTTTGTCCTCCCATTATTTTAATACTTACTAAATTATCTCCATCTCCGTTAACTTCAAAAACATCTTTGCCTTCCTGCCCATAAAGCCATATTTCTTTAGTAATAGCACTGTTATAATCTACATTCCAAAAAAGGCTGCCCTTAGTATCATTTTCTATCCTATACCCTTTAATATTGGTCATGCCATTGGGCATGCGGGTTATAACAAACCAGTCATCCTTTTCGCTTCCTGTAATCATTACAAACGATTTTGTGTATCGAAACATCTTTGCTGCATGCGCCTCTATACCTGCAATTCGCCCCAGTAAAGCTTCTTTAATTTTTGCTTCTTTTTCCTTGTCTATACCTTCAGGAAATTTGGTAAAGGCTGTGTTTACAATAGTTTCGGTAAGGTGCTCCTTAATAAATTTAGCTTCCCTTACCCAATCTTCTTCAGTATCGTTTTTAAGCACGGCTCTGTCTACATCATCGCCGGCATCGTTAAGCCAGCGTAGCGACCTGTATTTTGTTTTATAACGCTGCATAAACCGTAGTTGAGGATTAAGTGCAGTAACTGCACCCAATATAAAACCATCAAAATCAGAAAAAGCCTGGTCGCGGTCGCGGGGAATGGGGCTGTAGTATAGTGAACCGTCTTCTTTTTTATCTTCTGCCCAGCGCCACTGGTCGGCATGGCGGTCAAAGTCGCCTATAATATTATCAAAAAGCCTTGTACGTATATAAAGGGACTCGTTAATACTAACTCTATCCTTGCGTTGTATTTTTTCTAAAAGATCATCGGTGCCAATAATTTTGTCATGGTAGCCAAAGTTTGCCTTATCGCCCTGTCCGCTGCTTATTTGTTCCTCAATAAAATAGATGTTATCGCCATATTCTTCGTTGTATACACCCAGTGCTGCCTGTTTAGGAATGTAATACATGTGCGGGTTGGCATGGTATATTTGTATAGCGTCTGATAGATCGGCAATGGTTAGCGACCCGTACGGGTTAGCTGTTGTCCAGTAATCCTGTAGCAGGCTAATAAAATAAGTATTGGCAACATCGGGGCTTAAGTACTGTGTTTTAAAAATAAAATACTGTATAAAGCGCAGCGCACTCTTTTTAGCATTGCGCATAGTATATTCCCTGCCATTTTTGTCCTGCAGGCGAATGGAGTTGGTTTGGTGCCCGCCACCTTTACGCACAAGGCTAAGGCCGCCATAAAGTGTATCCAGCAAGGCTGCTTTTAATTTTATGGGCGTTATGTAATCTTTGCGGTAATGCTTCCCCCAAAGCGCTTTAAATGCTGCCGAGTGGTCTAATTCTTCGGGTGTATAAATAGATTTATATACATATTGCAGCGTTTTATATTCGTTAAAATCCGGTAAGGTAATGACTTTCGGGGCAGCTATAACCTCGGTTTCAAAAACAGGGCTGCTAAAATTGTTGCTATTGTTGTAAAACGCAACTGTAAGGGAACCATCTGTATAAGATGTTATTTTAGAAAAACCAGGTACAGATGAAAAGAATTTATTACCCGGTACTTTTTTGCCGTTTCCGGAAGTGCTATCTCCAAAGCCGTTTATTATCACCGGTATATTTTTTTCGATGAGGTACTGCTGGTTATCTTCATGACCCGATAAAAAAACAAGGTTTTTAAAACGCTGCGCTATAGTAAGCAGCCTGTCGCTAAGTTCTTTATAGTAAACATTGTTAATGCCCTGCGGGTCTATACCAAAACCGCCACTATATTTACCATTGCTGGCAACTGGGTGGAACATAGCTACAAGTACCGTTTTATCCTGGCTCTTAACAATTTCGCTTTCTACAGCAGTATAAAAGGCAGCTTTGCTTTTAATATCGCAGCCTTGGTTTAAATCGGGATAATTATTCCAGTCCATTAGTGCCCACTGCGAGTCGAGTATCAGCAGGTCGGTATCGTAGTTAATGGTAATTTTTTTAACGGGGCAGCCGTCTTGCGGCTGAAATGCCTTTTTGTTGTTTAGAGCATTTTCTATAAATTTTTCCTGATCCTTAATTCCTTTTAAACCTGCATTCCAGTCGGCTGCACCGGGAATAAAAAAGACGTTACCGGTATAGCTTTTTAATAATTGTGCTTGTAAGGTAAGGTTTTTGGTAGCTGCAAAATCATCTTCGCTAAAACCATCTATAGCGGCACTGTTGCCTAAAAAAAGCAGCGTACTATTACCTTCTGTCTTTGCTGCAGTGGTAAGTGCAGTTAGCGTAGCCACACTATCCTCATTACAGGTACAGCCTATTGCAAAAAAAGTATGCGATACTTTTTTTTGCTGTTGGGAAAACACTGCAAAAGAACAAAATAGAAATATAAACGTAATTTTTGATTTCATAGTGTTGTGTTTAGTCATTGTACTCTTGCTATCGTGCATCCTGATTGTCTGCCATTATAAAAGGAGCAGCCATAAAAAAAAGCAATTTTATTTTCTTTGGCACCAAACAGCTTGCGTTTAATAAACGGCTTAAGCCTGTATGCTGCCTTTGCGCTTAATATGCCTATACCCGCACCGGCATACTGTTTTATATACCTTTTTTAACCTCAGCTTAATTTCTTATTATTACTATAGTAAATAATATCATGCCATCTTGCTTTTAGTAAGAATGCTTTTTGCTTACCATAACCTGTATTATCTTTATTTTTAAATTTATTTTATTTAAAAACAGCGACTTATGGTTGATTGGTTTGTTCGAAAAAAAAAATGAAATTATAGTTTAAAGATAATATTTTATGTTTTCTCTTTGTAAGAAAATCATCTAAATATCGTAAAATGGCAAGCTATAAACGACATTTCGTTTTTTACTAATTATGTTTTATGACATCATAATTATTTACGGAAGCTTTATTAATAATTGTTTAACAGGTTAAACAATTTACCCTATTAAATAAATTTACCTCATGCCCACCGGCGGTTGTGTTGCTGATCGGTTTCCGCATAATGCGCCGACGTTAGTTGTAGTTGTGCACGAACGGGTGGAAAGTGCACAGCCCCTTACAGCCTCCTCAACCGACTGACACCCGTCATCTTCGTTACGACAGGCATGAGGTATAGAATTTATTTGTAAATATAAGATTAGCATTAGTTAGTACAAGTTAAATAAAAAATAAAGCATAGCAGTAGTACTTCACATTACTTTAATAATATTTTTTTTTTTGCTTAAAGTGTTGACGTATTGATTTATGTTTAAATATGTTGCTATTTGTGCGGGGGTTATTTGTACCAATATTGGTCTGTTTTGTGCTATTTTAAATAATTTGCCCAACGTAACTGTACTGGAAATTAATAATTTAAAAACCATGAAAAATTTAATAACCATAATTGCTAATCTCGAAGGTTTTGGTAAAAAAGCAATTCGTTTTGGTATCGTAGTTGTCTTCTTGTGGATAGGAGGGCTAAAATTCTTTACGTATGAAGCCGATGGTATTGTGCCATTTGTAGCTAACAGTCCTTTTATGTCTTTCTTTTATAACCACCCGGATGAGTATGCATCTCATGTAAATAAAGAGGGAGAGCTAATTGCCGCAAACCATATTTGGCAGGAGGCAAATAACACCTATGGTTTTGCTAATGGGCTGGGTATATTTCTTATAGTGCTTGCTATTTTTGTAGCTTTGCACAAAGTAGCACCATTGCAAAGCATGATAGCCAGTATGCTTATTTTTGTTATGACACTGGGCACGCTGTCATTTCTTGTAACTACACCAGAGAGTTGGGTAGCACATTTAACAGACAGCCAATGGGGATTTCCATACCTCTCCGGGCGCGGCAGGCTGGTTATAAAAGATATCGTTATTCTTGGTGGTGCAATTATTACCATGAGCGAATCGGCACAGTTGTACTTAACCCGTAAAGGGCAAAAATAATTTGAATTTTACAGGCACATAAGCCGGGTTTAAAAATTTTACTGCCGTATTTTGTAATGTAATTTATTACATGCATTAATCCTGATTTTAAGATCATGAAGAACACACAAATAGTTTTTGACGGATTGGTGGCACAAAATTATGACAACCTTTTAGGCCCCTTTATATTCGAACCTTTTGCCGTTAATATTTTAGAAAATATCGAATTTAACCTACTGCAGGATGTTCTGGAAATTGCCTGTGGCACTGGCCGGGTAACCACGCATTTGCGGGAAGTACTGCCAGCAGAAGCGAAATTAATTGCAACCGACCTGAATGCTGACATGATTGCATTTGCTAAACAAAGAGTGCCTTTTGACGCTGTTACCTGGGATACAGCAGATATGCTTAGTCTTAAATATGATGATAAATCTTTTGATTTAATTGTTTGCCAGTTTGGGGTAATGTTTGCCCCCAATAAGGATAAGGCTTTTGCCGAAATGTACCGCGTTCTTAAAGAAGGCGGCAGGCTGATTTTTAATACCTGGGCAAATATTGTGAATAACAAGCCGTTTTTGCTTACTAATATAGTAGTAAACTCTTTTTTTGATAAAGAGCCTGTAACTATTTTTAAAGAAGGCCCTTTTTGTATGGATGATGAGCAGGCTGTGCTACAATTGCTAAAAGATTCAGGTTTTAAAAATAATACCGTAAAGGCCGTAACGGTGCCTTGCAGTGTAGAAAGTGCCGAAGATGCTGCGCTTGGGTTTATTACGGGATTGCCTACGCTGAATATTATTCAGGAAAGGATACCGCATTTATTACCCGTTATTATAGAAACATTGCAAAAAGAGTTTATAAATAAACTGGGAAACCATCCTTTACAAACATCGCTTGGTGCATGGAAGTTTGAAGCAGTTAAGTAGCCCAATTTGCAAGTTTTAAAAGGTGAGGTATTGTTTATGTATTTAAACAGTGCCTCACCTTTTTTTAAATTATTAACCCTGTGTGTTCATCAGGTTATTTGTTAATCCAGTTATGCAATATCCTTACTATATCCTCATAAAATACTTTATAAGTATCCTCTGTTACATAACCTATATGTGGTGTTGCAAGCACATTATCAAGATGCCTGAAAGGATGATTTGCCGCCAATGGCTCTGTATCAAAAGTATCGAGGGCTGCTCCGGCAATTTTTTCCTGTTGCAAAACCTCTATTAATGCGGCTTCATCTATAAGTGGGCCTCGGGATGTATTTATAATATAAGCAGTGGGTTTCATTTGGTTCAATTCCGGTGCTGCAATTATACCCCTCGATCTGTGGCTTAAAACCAGGTGTACACTAATAAAATCAGCTTCTTTAAACAGTTGCTCCTTGGTTACCAGCTGTGCGCCGGCTGCCGCTGCTTTATCTGTAGTTAGGTTTTCGCTCCAGGCAATAACATTCATATCAAAAGCTTTGGCATAAGTAGCAATTTTTCCACCAATATTACCAAGGCCTACTATGCCAATTGTTTTTCCGGCAAGGTCTGTGCCAATGGTAGTTTGCCAGTTGCCCGATGTTAGGTTGGCATTTTCTTTAGGAATCTTTCTTGCTATAGCCATTAGTAATGCCCACGTTAGCTCTGGCGCACCACTCCATACATAGCCTGTATGTTCTACCGCTATACCTAATTCTTCGGCGGCAGCAACATCTATAGATGCGTTTCTTAAACCTGTAGAAACTATAAGTTTAAGGTTAGGCAGTTTTGATAGTATTTCTATTGTTAAGGGTGTGCGTTCGCGCATTACACATACTACTGTAAATGGCAGTAGGCGTGTTATAAGATCTTTGGTTACATCTATGTGGTCGTTAAAAACGGTAATATCTGCCTGCGGTTTTATGGCAGACCAATTGGCAAAATGTTGCGATACATTTTGATAATCGTCCAGTACAGCTATCCTTATTTTTTGTTGCATTTTATTGTATTTGGAAAAGTAGTTTTAAAACTACAATTTAACCAATTGTTTTTAGAGTTGGCCTTTTTTCTTTTTCTAAAAAAAAGATATAAATATGCTCAAACTGTTAAAATAAAAAAATGCCCTGATGACCAGGGCATTCTTACATGTATTTTGTTCCGTTATTTTTTAAAGACTATAAAGGTCTGTGATTTACAATTACAGTTTCTGCGCCAAGCAGGTTAATACCGTTGCTAAAGGCGGCAAGGCTTACATCTTTACCGGTAGTTTTTATAACCGACTGCCCAAAGGGGCTAACCACTTCTATACTTTTAATATCCTGCTCTGTTTGCAGGTGCACAACAATATGATGTAGATAAACGCAATATTTAATGTCTTATCTATAATAGAGGAATGTAGGTGCAATCTAATTTAAAATGATTGATGTACTGGTTCAAAAACCAGCATTTCTTCTCCGCTATATTTAGCTTACTTCAAGATGCGTGCTTTTTGCAATACGGTTCCAGCCGTTTATTGCTACAACAGCCATTATAAGCTGAGCAATAAAGTTTTCGTCAAATATCGCTTTCGCTGCGCTGTAAGTGGCATCGGCTAAGCCATCTTTATGTATAAGGGTAATCTCTTCGGTAATAGCGAGTATTACTTTTTCTTCTTCAGTAAATAACGTTGTTTCTTTCCATGCATTAAGCAAAAAAATGCGTTGTTGTGTTTCGCCATCTTTTAATGCTTCTTTAGTATGCATATCTATACAAAAGGCACAGCCATTAATTTGAGATGCCCTTATTTTAATAAGGTGCAGTTGTATAGCAGATAATTTTGTAGTGTGTAAATAACCTTCCAGTCCAAACATTGCTTTAAATGCTGCCGGTTCTGTTGCCTGAATGTTTACTCTTGTTTGCATGATAAATAGTGTTTTAATTATTTATAGCAAAGTTAAAACAGACACCCACCATGAAAACTTAAACTGGTTTAAGAAACGCTTCGCTTTCTTATTTCGCTAAGATATTCGGGTGTAAATCCTAAAAATGAAGCAATTAAATATTGAGGCAATCGGTTTATAAATGAGGGGTAAGATTTGCAGAAATGAAAATAAAGTTCTTCTTTAGAAAAATCATTAAAATATTTTGCCTTAAGCTGAGAGGCCGCATACGCCTTTTGGTATATAACCCTAAAATAGCTTTCTACACAGGGAAAAAGCTTGTAAAGTTTTTCTAACGATTTGTAATCTATCGCCAAAACTTCAGAGTGCTCTACCGCCTGAATGTAAAAACTTGCAGGCTGCCCCGTTTGAAAAGCGATATAATCTGACAGCCACCAGTTTTCTAAGGCAAATTGTGTAGTATGTTCTACACCTTTGTTATTAATGTAGTACAGTCTTAAACACCCTTTAACCACAAAATAATTATAGTTGCAGGCTTGGCCTTCCTGCAATATTATTTCCTTTTTTTTTAGTTTAATTTCCTTAAAATAATCAGGAATAGTAGTTGCAAGCCCCGCATCTGCCGTTACAAATGTATTTAAGTGGTTAATTAATTTTTCGTGCATTACAGTAATCAGTTTATAATACTAAGGCCTGCAATTTGCTGCAAGCCCTAGTTATTTTATATTTAATGTATTATTTACCGTCTTTATCTACCACCGGGCGGTTGTCGCGGTTAGCCAGTTCCCAGGCGGTAACAAAGGCAAGCTGTGCACGCTTTGTTAGCAGGTTAAATTCTATCTTGCTTACCTCGTCTGTTGCTTTGTGGTAATCGTCGTGTACGCCGTTAAAATAAAAAATAATAGGAATACCTTTTTTAGCAAAGTTGTAATGGTCGCTCCTAAAGTAAAACTGGTTAGGGTCGTTCCTGTCATTAAATGTATAATCAAGAGCCAGGTGTGTATATTTTTTATTAGCTTCTTCGTTTATGTTGTGCAGATCTGTACTTAACCTGTCAGATCCTATAACATATACATAGTTGCCATCTGCTTTATGGGCATCATCGCGACGGCCTATCATATCAATATTAAGGTCGGCAATGGTGCTGTCTATAGGGAAAAGCGGATTTTCTGAATAGTAGCGTGAGCCGTGCAAGCCATGCTCTTCGCCGGTTACATGCAGGAACAGTATAGACCGTTTAGGGCCATAACCATCTTTTTTTGCCTGCATAAATGCCTGGGCAATTTCTAATAACGCTACAGTACCAGACCCGTCATCATCGGCACCATTGTATACCTCGCCGTTTTTCATGCCTACGTGGTCATAATGTGCCGATATTACCAATACTTCATTTGGTTTTTCAGATCCTTCAATGTATGCCCAGATATTTTCAGAATCAGGAAGCTTGGGGCTAAAGTTTCGCGCCATAAAAGCAGAGGGTACTTTTTGGTAAAAATCGGTAGCGCCTTTAGGAAAAGACATACCGTTTGCCTCATACTGACCTATAAGGTATTTACCGGCCTTCTTTTGCCCGTCAGAGCCTGTATTACGGCCTTCCATTTCATCAGATGCTACAATGGTAAGGTGCTTTTTAAGGTCGGCTTCTGTAATTGTATTCATATACTTGGCAACATCTGCCTTAGCA
>Ga0247806_10000319_pt1 | contig 32408 bp, 32 predicted proteins | sample UWRJL059202B1_FD_179935 | JGI IMG/M metagenome (GOLD analysis project Ga0247806, IMG submission 179935) | Plant litter microbial communities from Arlington Agricultural Research Station in Wisconsin, United States - UWRJ-L059-202B-1 | ecosystem: Environmental > Terrestrial > Plant litter >... | reverse complement strand
TGACGCGATAAAATAGCACGTTCCAACTCTGGAATTACGGTGTTTTCAAAACCATGAACACCTTCAAAAACCGGCGCTCCTGATTTTATTTTTTCCCGTAGATTATTTCGTAATTCGTCCTTTATAATTAAACTTTTATATCCTGCGGCTTTTAACTGACCTAATGTATTTATGTTTTCTATTTTCATATTGTTTATTTAAAAATTGAAAGATTTAATGATTAAAAATTCAATTAATACTTGATTTATTTTTATTCAAAAAACGTACCGACCTAACGAACGCTTCGACTCCGCTCAGCGCGACAATTGGAACCTTTGAACCTAAAAATTAACGTACCCGCTTCTTCCTATTTGTTTCATAATCCTCAAAAATCATTTCTCCCAAACCTTTTAGTCCGGTGTAAAATGCTTTTCCCTGATTGGCTTCGGTAAAATGATTCACAAAACGCTGTAGATACGGATCGTTTGCAATCATAAAAGTCGTAATGGGAATGTGTAATTTTCTGGCTTGCTGTGCCTGCGTGTAGCATTTGTCGACAATATATTCGTCAAGACCGTTACTATTCATATAATAAGAACCATCGCGCTCGCGCACGCAGCTCGGTTTTCCATCGGTAATCATAAAAATTTGCTTGTTGGTATTTCGCTTTCTTCGCAAAATATCCATTGCCAATTGCAGTCCGGCAACTGTGTTTGTATGATACGGCCCGACTTGCAAATAGGGTAAATCTTTAATTGGAATTGTCCACGCATCATTACCAAAAACCAAAATATCAAGCGTATCTTTGGGATAACGTGTGGTGATTAATTCGGCCAACGCCATTGCTACTTTTTTAGCCGGCGTGATTCTGTCTTCACCGTACAAAATCATACTGTGGCTAATGTCTATCATCAAAACGGTGCTCATCTGGGCCTTGAATTGCGTTTCTTCTACAACCAAATCATTTTCGGTTAACATGAAACTTTCAACACCGTTATTAATCTGGGCATTTCGTAAACTTTCTGTCAACGAAATACGTTCTAAACCATCTCCAAAATTAAATTCACGGAATTCTCCGGTATGTTCATCGCCATTTCCGGCATGTTTGGTTTTATGATTTCCGTTTCCGGAACGTTTTAAATTTCCAAAAATTTGATCTAAGGCCTGCTGTCTTATGGCACGTTCTGTTTTAGCAGTAATTCCAAAACCGCCGGTTCCATCCTCTTTAACCTCGTCTTTTATGTAACCTTTCTTTTTTAAATCTTCGATAAAATCATCGATTGTGTAGCTTTCGTCTGTCAGTTTATATTCCTTATCCAACTCGCGAAGCCAGTCTATCGCTTCATCAAAATCGCCCGAAGTATGGGTGATGAGCTCTTTAAAGATACCAAAAAGCTTTTCAAACGGAGACTGAAACGGGGCTTCGTATGTCTTAAAATAAAAACCTTTTTTAAATTCGTTTTTCATAATTTTAAAATTACGTTATTTTAGAATTACGAAAAAAGAAACGCTTATTAATTTTTAGTTAAAGTATTTTGCCTAAAACGAACGAATATTAGGCAGAACTATACTAGTTATTCAAACTTTCCATCAACATAATACCATGCATCATTTTCGAATTTAAATGTAGAGAATTCATAGTGCGTTTGCGGTTTATTATGGGCATTTAAAAAATAAGCTTTGAACTCGACTGTATGTTCAGACGAACTTAGGATTTCTAATTTCTGCCATTTATTAGTTGTTGCCCATTTTAAAATTTCGGCTTTCGAATAATAATCTCTCTCAGACACGTGAGTTGTGTCTAAAAGATAATCGGCATTATGCGTCGCATAAGCCGAATATCTGGAACGCATTAAAGCTAATGCAGTTGGTGCCTTTTGATCGTTTTCAAGATATAATTCACAACAATTTTCAAAAAGCAAACCAGTATCGCAATAGCATTTTTTACTCTCCATCAACCTGCTCTTCGCCGTTAATTTTTACATGCAGCTGATTCAATAAAACCTGATATCTGCTGATTTCTCTTAAATCTTCATCTTCTTCGGCATGATCCAGTAATTCGTCTAAAGTTTCATTTACTTCAAGCAACTTATTATTGGCTTCTCTATTATTTTTTGCAGCGATTAAATCTATAATTTCCTGTACACTTTCTTTTAAATCTTCGAATTTCATGTTTTTTATTGTGTTTTTTTTTTCAGGTTTTCTTTGTTTCAAGTTTCAAGTTCTTAACGTCACGTAACCTAAAACTTGAAACAAAGAAAACTTGAAACTACGTTATTCTTGTACTTTATCTTCGTTAAACTTTTTGATAATTTCCTTTAGCTTTTCTTTTCGTGCAATTTCAGCCTGTTTTACTTTGTTTTGGGCTTTGTGCAATTTGTCGTTGTGCTTTTTGATATTCCTTTCGTTGTTGCGTCCCATTATATTTCTCTTTTAATTTGGTCTAAAGTTTTCTCGGTGTAAATCAATTCAGTTATAATTTCTTGTCTTAAATCGGCAATATCATCATAATCAAAATGTTTTGCCCAGGATGTTAATTGCTGCAAGTTTCGGATTTGTTTGATGCGTTTTGTGGTTTCAAAACTTGTCCTTAAAATCGCTTTTTTATTATAATCAGGATTATTTTTGTGCTGATAGGTTACGGTGTTTTTATCAAAATCAGCATCAATATAATATAGTTTTTCATCGGCATTATCAGGATGAAATTCGCTCCAGGCAGCAAAACCTATTTTAGTTTTAGACGGAGTTTCCGGATCCATTGCAATTAAGCGCCATTTGCTGTTGGCCAGTCTTCCCCAATGATTCGAAATGCGATACATTCCGGCTTCTGTATAATAATAAGTACTTCCGGCTTTGCTTTCAAACTGTTTTTTTAAGCCTTCAATTTCATTTGCCAGCACTTCATGAAAAACACAAAATGTGTTTTTGAATGAGTTAGGATGTGGCTTAAAGTTTTTTTGCATGTGCAAATATACTGAGATTGTTGCGAACTCCCTAAATCAAACAATAAATCATTAACTTTGCTGCTTCAATTTTAAATAAAAAAGTCATGTCTAAAGATTCACACGAGAAAATGTTGCAAAAAGGAGTTTATACCGGCATCATAGAAAAAGATGAAAACAATAATTATTTCTGTGGAGCATATCTTTTAGATTATAAAATCGCACATACTAACTTTACTGTTGGTGACTGGATTACAATTAAATCGGTAATCGAAAATCCAAGCGACATTAGCTACGATAAATATCCTAAAAAATCTAAAAACTTTGATAAGGCAAATAATAAGCCGGAGAATAAATAAGTTTTGTTTCAGGTTTTTCTTTGTTTCAGGTTTCAAGTTTGAAATGAGATTTAACCGCAATGATCGCAAAGATTTTACGCAAGGTTCGCAAAGCTTATAACAGAAGGCTTTGCGAACTTTTTGCTTTTATTAAACTTTAATATTCAAAAAAACTTTTCGTGCTTTTCGTTTAATTTAGTTTTCTATAATCCAGCTATAACATTTAAACGCTTAACATCTAACTTCTAACATTTTACATATTTTGATAATATTTTTTCCTTCAAAAGTAAAAAATTAAAAAAAAGTGTACCTTTGCAAAAAATTTGTCGTTTTGAAATAAAAAAAACTGATTTCAAACTAATAGACAATAAGTTACCTTTTATTTATGAAAAAAATAGTTGAATACCGCAAGTTACTAAACGTTGAAAAAACTGCAGAGTTAAAAGATTTAAAGACCATTTATCGCAATGCGATGAAAGAATCTCATCCAGATAAATTTCAAGGTGATGATGCTGGTTTGAAAGCTGCAGAAGAAAAAAGTAAAGCTATTATTGAGGCTTACCACTTTTTGGTTAGTATTAACCCTGAGACAATTAAAGCAAATTTACCTGAGTATACAGAAACGATTTCAACTTGTTCAATTACTGATTATAAATTTGTTGAAGGTCGTCTAATTATCGATTTCTCTAACGGAAGTGTTTACGAATACATTAGTGTTCCTAAAGCTACGTACGTTAAAATGGTCAATGCAGATTCTCCTGGAAGATTTGCAAAAAGACATATTTTAAACTCTTTTACATGGAGAAAGAAAACAAATCAGGAATAGATTTACGCTATACTATTTATAAAAGCATTCTGACAACAGAATGCTTTTTTTATGCTTAAAAATTAAAAAATTGTATTTTTTATTTTCAAATAATAATATAATTAAAAGTTTTAGGGCGAATTCAATCGGTAAACACACTGAAAACATGAGAATTAAGCATAAAAAAACTATAACAAAATTTTAGGTTACAAAATTCTTTAAGTTTTATATTTTTAGATACTTTTGTTGCACAAATCAATTAACTAATTAATTTTTTATAATGAAAAAAATACTTTTTTTACTTACCGCTTCTGTAGCGATAATTTCTTGCAGCAAAGTTAAAGATGGAGAGTACCTTATTACAGGAACTGCTACAGGAATCGAAAACGGAAAAACGATCATTCTTCAAGGTCAGGACCCAACTACTAAAATGCCATTAGCTCTTGATACAGTAAAAGTAGAAAATGGAAAATTTGAAATTAAAGGAAAAGTAACTGAACCAGCATTTCATACTTTAATTCTTCAAGGTGCAAACGGACCAATTCCTTTTATATTAGAGACAGGAGAAATTAAAATTGCTATCGATAAAGACAGCATCCACAAATCTAAAATTTCAGGAACTTATAATAATGATGAGTACGTAAAATTCAACGACGAACTTACAAAAACTCAAAAAGCATTAGTTGATTTTCAAAAAAACAACACTCAAAAAATGCAAGCTGCACAACAAGCTCAGGATACTGCAACTATCAACGGTTTGATGAAACAATACATGAAAATTCAAACTGAAGTTCAGGCTGATTCTAAAAAGAAATATTTAGCTTACGCTGAAGGTCACCCAAAATCGTATATCTCTGCTTTGATTATTCAAGGTATGTTAGGAGATCCTTCTACTGATGTTAAAAAAGCAGAAGCGTTATACAACTCATTAGATGAGTCTGTAAAAAATACAGCTCCGGGAAAAGAAATTAAAACAAAACTTGGTCAAGCAAAAATGCCTGCAGTTGGTGCAACAGCTCCTCCTGTTGGTGACGCTAAATGAAGATCAGATTTTTCTGCACCAAATCCACAAGGGAAAGTAATTTCGCTTAAAGAAAGCTTAGGAAAAGTAACTATAGTTGACTTTTGGGCTTCATGGTGTGGACCATGCAGAAAAGAAAATCCGAATGTTGTAGCGATTTACAAAGAATTACATTCTAAAGGACTAAATATTGTTGGAGTATCATTAGATAAAGAAAAAAGCAAATGGACAGAAGCTATCGCAAAAGACGGCTTAACCTGGACACATGTTTCAAACCTTAAATTTTGGGATGAACCAATTGCACAACAATATAAAGTAGAATCTATTCCGGCAACTTTTATTCTTGATGCATCAGGAAAAGTAGTTGCTCAGGACTTAAGAGGTCCTGAATTAAGAGCAAAAATTATAGAGCTTTTAGCTAAATAATACCAATATTCAGAATAAAATAAAAAAATCTCCCTAGTGGAGATTTTTTTATTTTATTCAATACCAATGAATTAAAAAATACTTTTAAAATAACTTAAAATTAATTGCATTTTTACTTTGTAAACCTCAAAAACGTTTATATATTTGCAACCGCTTAGCAAAACAAAGCGCACTAATACAAGCTTCGGGGAGATACTCAAGCGGCCAACGAGGGCAGACTGTAAATCTGCTGTGTGAACTTCGCAGGTTCGAATCCTGCTCTCCCCACAAAAGGGGAAAAGAAGTAAAAAGGTCACTTTTTCAATCTTTTCAAAAACCCGAAAAAAACGTGGTAAAAACCTGCAAATCCTAGGATTCGCAGGTTTTTTGCATTTAAGACCCTTTTCAAACTTTGTAAAAAAACTCAGAAAGCTAAGGCGAATTCTGTTTAAATGGGCAGAAAAAAGTTAGAAAAACATATAAATTACAGACTGTTTACAGCAGAATAATATCTCTAACTTTTCACAAGATGAAAAATGCCAGAAAAAAATACAGCACCGAGTTTAAAATCTGGGCAGCCAATACCAGCATGCAGTGTAAAAGCGTACAGCGCGCCGTTGATTAGCTACCACTGGAGCCAAGACAGATACTGAAGCGCGAGAATATCCAGAGAATTGGCTGCACTAGGTATTAAAGTATGCCCTTCTGGTCAGAAAAATAATAGCCGAGCAGCAACTCCGCTGGATTACAAAATTAAAATTTAAAGGACCACTCTCTCCTCCCCCCAAATATCCTGCGGCAGAAAATTTATTAAATCAGGATTTTAAGGCCAGTCGCCAGAACCAAGTATTGGTAAAGGACATTAGCTATATCAGGACAGCAGAAAGCTGGGCATATCTAACCACAGTTACAGAATTATTTGACCGAAAATTTATAGGATGGTCCTTAAGCAAAACCCTGAAATCAATGGGCAAAAGCGTCGCTGCATTTAGAAAAGCCTTACTAAACGGTCCTTTGCTTCCCTACCGGAAATTAATATTTCATTCTGACAGGGGAATCCAGTATAAGTTACCTTGTATTAAGTTCTAATTTAAAATAGTGTTGATTATTTCAACTCTTTTAATGCATCTTCAAGTTTATATTTTTCCCGAACATAATCTTCCTCTAATGAGTCAATAGTCTGTTGTAAAGATGGATCATAGTGCGTAATATCCCCAGCAAACTGTTTAGTAAATTTTACTTTTTCCTTCAGTGCGTTAAGTTGCTTCTGAGCATCTCCTAGGCACGTATTCATGTATTCCCGCTCGTCCTGTGGATGAGATTCGACTTCGTCTCTTTGCTTATCAATAATTAGCTGTGCCGATTTAATTATACTGTCTGATTCTCTGTTCAATGCGAACCACTTTCTAAGTAGATTATCATTGATGCCGGACATTTCACCTGAATCTATTTCTATGTCATTTTCATTTGGATCTATCCAATCCTTTTTCTGGCAGCAATATAATAGCATAATGATGGCAACTGGTATATAGAACTTTATTTTCATAATATTACTTATTAATTTATTAAGAATCTTTACTTTAAAGCATTATTTATAAAGATTTTATTTTAACTCAATATCTCCAACTGGCTGATGTTTTCTTTTTACGATTATTTTCTGAGTGCAATTTTTATCATGCTTTTGTTGCAGTGTAATACTATCCATTAAGAGCCTATTCTATGGCAATGTATTTCCGATGTCTTCAATTGCCTTATGAGCTTTTTAATCCAACCGCAAAATGAATACTATTAGCCTTGGCACTATCCTTCACATTTTTATCATTTAGCTTTTCAGCGGTGTGAGTGACACGAAATAAATTGACTGCTAATTCTGTACTATCCATATGATCGAGAATGTTTTCATCAGAATCAAAACCGCTAATCTTGCGTATCGCTTTTACATCCAAACCTCCATAAAGTCCTCTATATCCATGGTTTTGAAAAAAGGCATAATCTGCAGGCTTAAAAATACCGGCTTTTCGTTCGGCTCCAGCCAACTGAAGATTTCTCTTAGTCAATTCTTTGCGAAGAAAATATCATCGGTTTTTTTAGCATTTTAAAATTTTTACTTTTCTGCTGTTGGTTCAGTTCCAGACGAGCTTGTATCGCAAAATAGGCTTGCCCAAGTGCTGCCGGTTTTAAAGTAGGATCTGCATTTTGAATTATAAGATAACAGCCATAGCGTGATAATTTCACATCACCTCCATCCCTTTTAAATCATTCCCAACTGAGCTTATGGCACTAAAATCTTTAAAATGTAGTGGCGTCTCCTGATCTGTGTTGATAAAGGAAGCCTTTGCCTTATAGAGCACTTCAATAAATGAACTGTACTTAGAATACCCCAATAATTTTGCAAGATCTTTGGCGCTCAAGTATTCATGACCAGTCTTATCTGTTTTTCTAAGTTTCTCAAGTATAGATATGCTTTTGCGCCGTGATTTAGTTGTTTCCATTTTGCTCTTATTTAAATCCGGGATTATTTTCTAAGCATATCTTAAAATAAAATTATCCCCAATTACATATTTAGTTATAATCGAATACAGCAAATATCATTTATTAATCTCGGCAGAAAAATGATCTGTATCACCTTACAAGAAAGATTTAAATATGAAAAGATGATCGTAATCATTTTCAATTTATACCTAGCAAACTACTTTTAAAAATAAATTTAAAAGCCATAAAAGATGATTTAAAACGAATGAAAAATGGAAAAATATATTTTAAAGTTTAGTCAGATCGGAATTGACGATATTAAAAAAGTTGGAGGAAAAAATGCTTCTCTGGGAGAGATGTACAATAATCTTAGTTCCAGAGGTATTAGAATACAAAATGGTTTTGCCATAACTACAAGCGCTTATAAAGATTTTATACAACACAATGACTTAAGTTTTGCACTAAACGAACTTATGGAACTCCTGGATAAAAAAAAATTTACTAACCTAAGTGAAATTGGCTCAAAAGCAAGAAAGCTGCTGCTTGATGCAAAATTCCCGCTTGATCTTCAAACCGAAATTTCAGATGCTTATTCCTGCTTATGCGAAAAAAAAGAACTCGCAGTTGCCGTTAGAAGCAGTGCTACCGCAGAAGATCTTGCTAATGCAAGCTTTGCGGGACAACATGATTCATTTCTAAACATTAAAAGTACAATGCCGCTAGTTTATGCCGTAAAATGTTGTTTTGCATCACTTTATACAGACAGAGCTATTAAATACAGACTCGACAAAGGTTTTGATCATGATAAAGTTTTTCTTTCCGTGGGTATACAACAGATGGTTCGCTCTGATTTAGCTTGCTCCGGTATCGGATTCACACTAGAACCCGAGTCAGGATTTCCGGATGTCATTCATATTGCCGGTACCTGGGGTTTAGGTGAAACAATCGTACAGGGTATTGTAACTCCTGATGAGTTTCTTGTGTTTAAAAGATCCATTAAAAACAATAAAAAAGCTATTTTACAGAAAAATCTTGGAGCAAAAAATAAGATGCTCATTTATAATGATAATCCTTCCGGTATTAATTCGACAGTACTAAAAATTACGCCCCGAAAATGGTGCAATAAATTTGTTCTTGACGATTCTGAAATTGAAAAATTGGCCAAATGGGCCCTCATTATAGAAGAACATTATAATAAACCCATGGATTTTGAATGGGCGAAGGATGGTTTAAATGGCGAACTTTATATTATTCAGGCCAGACCAGAAACGGTGCATTCTCTTGTAAAACCTATAGCAATAACTACTTACAAACTGGAGAAAAAAGGAATTGCATTAACACAGGGCGAAGCTGTAGGAAACCGTATAATTTCAGGTACTGCGAGAATTTTATTATCGCCAAAAGAAGCTTCAAAACTGCAAAGTGGAGAAATTCTGGTGACTAATTTTACCAGCCCCGATTGGGATCCTATTCTTAAAAAAGTGGCAGGAATCATTACCAATAAAGGAGGAAGAACAAGTCATGCCTCGATAGTTGCCAGAGAAATGGGAACCCCAGCCATTGTAGGAACCGGTAATGCCACGGAGATCCTTAAAGACGGAGATCTTATTACGCTAAGCTGCGCAGAAGGAAAAACAGGCTATGTATATAAAGGTAAATTAAAATACCTGCAGACAACCTCTCCGCTCGGCAAAATACAGCTTCCTGAAAAACCAAAAGTACAGCTTATCGTTTCTGAGCCCGAGAAAGCATTTGAATTATCCTTTTACCCAAATGATGGCGTTGGATTGCTTCGACTTGAGTTTATAATAACCCACGATGTGAAGATACATCCCATGGCGCTGGTCCATCCGGAAAAAGTAATTGATCCTGATCAAAGTGCAGCGATAAAAAAAATCACACAAAACTATAGTAATAAGCCCAATTACCTCATCGAAAAACTCTCACAGGGTGTCGCTACAATAGCTGCCGCTTTTTATCCCAAAGAAGTCATCGTAAGAATGAGCGATTTTAAAAGCAATGAATATTCTCAACTTCTTGGAGGTTCTTTTTTTGAGCCTAAAGAAGAAAATCCCATGCTTGGTTTTCGCGGTGCTTCTCGTTATTATCATAAAAAATACCGTGAAGGATTCAGACTGGAATGTGAGGCGATGAAAATAGTTCGCGATGAAATGGGACTTATCAATGTAAAACTAATGATCCCGTTTTGCCGTACGCCTGAAGAAGGAAAAAAAGTGTTGTCTATCATGGAAGAATATGGTTTAAAACAACACGAAAATGATCTGGAAATATATGTAATGGCAGAAATTCCCACCAACATATTACTGGCCGAACAATTTGCTGCCATTTTTGATGGTTTTTCTATAGGCTCCAATGATCTTACGCAACTCACATTGGGCATAGACAGAGATTCTGAATTAATTTCGGACCTTTTTGATGAACAGAATGCAGCTTCCACACAACTTATTCTTCAAATGATAGCTACAGCTAATAAAATGGGAAAGAAAATTGGACTTTGCGGACAGGCGCCAAGTGATTCAGCAGAATTCACAAAACTTTTAGTTGCAGCAGGAATCGACAGTATCTCTTTAAATGCCGACGCTTTGATAAATGGCATTAAAAACATCAATACATCACTAGCCTCAATAAGGCAAAAAAGAAGTGTTTCTGTGCACTAAAAGAACTTCCGAAGTTATAAATTTAAATTGGAATTATTATATAAAAATAAAAACACAAAATATTGATTATCAAAAACATTTAACGAAATTTGTTTAAAACAAATCGATTGCAAAATGAGAAACCAGGCACTTTTAAATGCAATTATAGAAAATGCAATCGATGGAATTATTACAATCAACGAAAAGGGACTTGTTGAATCTATCAATCCTTCTGCATGCCGGCTTTTTCTATATAATCCTGAAGAAGTTATAGGCAAAAATATTGCTATGCTGATGCCTTCTCCTGATAGAGAAAAACACGATTCTTATTTAGAAAACTATAAATCTTCAGCAATTCCGCATATTATTGGGCATGACAGAGATGTGCTTGGGAGAAAAAAAGACGGCAACATATTTCCTTTCAGACTTGGAGTAAGTGAAGTTAAATTTGAGGGAGAAAGAATTTTTGCTGGTTTCATTCATGATATGAGTCACCAAAAAGAAGCGGAAAACCGTTTAATGCAGTACACTCAGCATTTAGAAGAACTTGTAAAAGACCGTACACAAACTTTAAATGAAACAATTGAAGCCTTAACCGTCACACAAGAAGAAGTTAGCAATACGCTCGAAAAAGAGAAAGAAATTAATAAAATTAAAAGCCGGCTTTTATCCATGGCATCCCACGAATTTAGAACACCTTTGAGTACCATTCAGCTCTCCACCGCTTTAATTCAAAGATATGTAGAAGATTTAAATAACCCCAAAATTGAAACACATATAAATAAAATAAAAAGTGCCATTGCAAACCTTACTGCAATTCTGAATGATTTTCTGCTTCTTGAAAAAGCAGAATCAAATAAAATCACACTGCAGATTTCCAGTTTTAATCTTCAGCATTTTATTAAAGAGATTATAGGAGAACTGAAACTTCTCACAAAAAAGAAACAAAAGATAATAAATGTATCTAATACAGAGGATGCTTTTGTAAAACTGGACAAAAACTTACTTAAAAATTGCATTATTAACCTCGTATCCAATGCAATAAAATACTCCGGCGAGGAAACCGAAATAGAAATATGGACTTCTGTAACTGACAATGCCATAACCATCAACGTAAAAGATAACGGGATTGGTATACCCGAAGAAGATCACAAACATTTATTTGAAGCTTTCTTCAGGGCCCATAATACAGGCAATATTCCAGGAACAGGTCTGGGACTCCATATTGTTTCACGTTATGTATCACTAATGAAGGGTACCATTTCATTTAAAAGTGCCATTGATAAAGGAACCTTATTTACAATTGAACTTCCCCGTTATGACTAAAATACTTATTATTGAAGATAATGACAATATCAGAGAAAATGTTGTTGAAATACTTGAACTTTCAGGATACGAGGTTTTTGCCGAGGCTAATGGAAAAAAGGGAGTTGAAACAGCACTTAAAATGTTACCTGATCTTGTATTATGTGATATTATGATGCCTGAACTTGACGGATATGGTGTTTTACATATTCTTCATAAACATCCTGAGACACAGGCAACGCCTATTATATTTTTAACTGCCAAAGCAGAAAGGGTTGATATTCGAAAAGGAATGGAACTGGGAGTTGATGATTATCTTACCAAGCCATTTGATGATATCGAACTATTAAGGGCTATAGAAGCAAGATTGAAAAAAAAAGAACTGCAACAACTTTTTTATGGACAGAGTGCCGAAAATCTGAATGCCGTTATTTCAAAAAAAGACGGGATCGTAAAACTAAAAGAAATCATGCTTGATCGCGCTACCCGACACTATAAAAAAAATCAATATATACATTACCAAGGTGATCATGTGTTAGGCATTTATTATATAATAAGCGGAAAGGTTAAAACCGTAAAATTAACGCAGGAAGGACGTGAACTTATTACCGGAGTTTATAAAGAAAATGATTATCTGGATGTTAGCATCCTGTTTTCTAATGATACTTATAATGATACCACTATTGCACTCGAAGACACTGTTTTGAGCTTCCTGCCAACAGAACAGCTTGATAAACTTCTTTTTCTGTATCCGGATGTGGGGACCAAATTCATTAAAATTCTCGCCAATGATATGAGAGAAAAAGAAGAACGGCTTTTGCAAATTGCCTATATGTCAGTACGAAAAAGAATTGCACAAGGTATTGTTCATTTATTGATGCAGCATAGTTTTGATGGCAGCAGCATTAAATTCTCAAGAGATGATCTCGCAGCTTTTTCAGGAACTTCACCTGAAACTGTTAGCCGTACTTTAAGTGATTTTAAAGAAGAAGGTTTGATTGAAAAAACAGCCAGTACCATACATGTACTTAACTTAGAAAAACTTAGAAAAATAAAAAACTAATACTCAATTTATGATGAAGATCATATTTGTAAATGATTTGCATCATCCGCCCTCAGAATTTTTACAAAATAAAGTAATCATTGCTGCAAAAGGAATAGTAACCGGAGGACGCGTATTATGTTATTTCGAGCATTATATAGGCCTTGAAAAAACTACTGTTATAATGGTAGGCTATCAGGCAGAGGGCAATCGAGGAAGAAGACTTCTTGAAGGTGCCGATGAAATTAAAATATATGGAAACTACTATAACGTAGAAGCTAAAATAGTTCATATTGAGGACTCTCTGCTCATGGAGACCAACAAGATCTTGTAAACTGGCTTTCATCACTTAAAAGTGTTCCCAAATGTATCTATCTGGTACATGGAGAAAATCTTCCGGCAGATGAACTTCGAATTAAAATTCAGCATCGATATGGTTATAACTGCAGTGTTCCGCTCATAGGAAGTGAAGTAGAAATCTAGAAGATTTTTCATTTCCTTCTAAAATATTTTAGAACCTCAAACCATAATACGGATACAGATCCTGCCAGAACACATACAATAAGCTGAAAAACTGTAGGTATTTCAAAATTAAATAAAGAACTTAAAAAGGGTACTGCAAATAGTAGAATAACCAAAAGCACCGTAATTCCTATTAAAAGCGAAACCATAAAATTTTTATATTGAAGTGTTACCCATAATGAATAATAAAAAGATCTGTTTACTAATGTGAGCACAACATTGGCCGTAATCAAAGTTAAAAAAACCATGCTTCGTGTGCTGTTTTGATTCCATTGATTGTATACTGACCACTGATATATACCTAATACTCCGATAGTAATAACAACTCCCTGCAAAATACTTGTTATCAATTCTTTTGTCTTAAAAAAAGTTGATGTCAATGCTCTTGGTCCTCTTTGCATGGTATCGGCTTCAGTAGGTTCATTCTCATAGAGTATTGAACAGGTTGGTCCCATAATAAGTTCGAGCAGAATTACATGGAGCGGACTGAATATATTGGGATAAATCCATCCTAAAGCAAGTGGAATAAAAACGATCAGAATTATGGGTATATGTATGGATATAATATATTGAATTGCCTTTTTCAGATTCGTATAAATTCTTCTTCCCATTGCTACAGCCTCTACCATTTTAGAAAGATCATCTTCTACCAGAATAAGGGAGGCAGCATCTTTTGCTATAGCTGTTCCTTTTTTTCCCATGGCAATACCTATGTGAGCTGCTTTAAGTGAAGGGCCATCATTAACGCCGTCACCGGTCATGGCAACAATTTGTCCATTTGCTTTGAGAGCGTTGACAATTCTTAGTTTGGCTTCGGGAAACATTCGGCTAAACAAATTGATATCCATTACTTTACTTTGTAATTCTGCATTGTTTAGTTTCATAAGTTCATCACCTGTAATGGATTTTTCAAATCCTTTAAAGCCGATCTGCTGAGCAATTGCGTTTGTTGTACGGGCATTATCTCCGGTTATAATCTTTACTCCTATTCCGGCTTCGTAAAAAGACTGCAGTACCTGCGAAATATTATCCTTTGGTGGATCATAGAAAGCAACAAGGCCTTTAAACACAAAGGGAATTTCCTGCTGTTTTTCAGGATAACTATTTCCTTCCAAAACACCTTTGGCAACACCAAGAACCCTGTAGCCTTTTCCGGTTAATTTAGCCATAGCCAATTGTACAACTTCTCTTTCCTTGCTTGTAAGATGGCAAACTTCAAAAATTGCTTCAGGTGCTCCTTTTGCAGCAATAAATCGATTTCCTCCATCATCTTCAAAAATATGAGTCATCATTGGTGGCTTGCCTGATAAGGGATATTCATGGATCATTTTAAAGTTGCCAGTCAAATCTTTAGCTGTAAACTTTTTATAAGTAGTGTGAAGAGCAATTTCCATCGGATCAAAAGGTATGGGTTCACTGGCCCACATAGCAGTTGTTATAAGATCCTCGGTTTCTTTTAATTCTCTAAAAGTATTTACGTCTGTCTCTAACCCTGACGGTAAATAAAGACCTGCTAACTCCATTTTATTCTGAGTTATAGTTCCCGTTTTATCTGTACAGATAATGGTTGCACTGCCCAGGGTTTCAACCGTTTTCATTTGTTTGACTACAATACCCATTTTCATTAGCCGGCGCGCTCCTAGTGCCATAAATGTTGTAAAAGCAACGGGAATCTCTTCTGGTAATATACTCATTGCCAAAGTAAGCGCTACCAAAAGGCTGCCCAAAACATTACCCATTCTGGCATAATTGATAGCCCATACCAGAATAAAAACCAGAACTCCAACAAAAATCATCTTTTTTATAAAATTCCCAATCTGAAGTTCTAATGGTGTCTTTTCTTCGGTAATAGCTTCGAGGCTGCTTCCTATTTTTCCCAGCCTTGTTTGGTTGCCTATTTCTGCTACTTTAATTATGGCCAGTCCACTGACAACGGTAGCTCCGGAAAAGACTTTATTATCTTCTTTTTCTTTATCCTTAAAAACAGTCATGGATTCACCAGTAAGTATCGACTCATTTACCGAAAAATCATTTGAATGTACGATGATACCGTCAGCAGGAACTGATCCGCCTTCTTCAACAATCACCATATCATTAACAACAATATCTTGTGTTTTAATATTTTGATGTTTCCCCTCACGAATAACCTCGCACAAAGGCTGTGTAAATTCCTGTAATTTTGCCAATGCATTTTGGCTTCTCTTTTCCTGATAGAGTGATATTGCCGCAATTAAGAAAATTGAAAATGCAAGGAAAACGCCATCGCTATATTGTTGATTGATAAAGTAAATTCCTGATGCAACAAGCAATAAAAGAATCATTGGTTCTGCAAAAATGCTTTTTAGGAAAGCAAAAAGCCTGTTCTCTTTTTTATAAGTATATGTATTGGTTCCAAATTTTGCTTTAAAATCGGCTACTTCATTAACACTTAGTCCCTGTAGTTCCTGTTTATTTGTATTCATAGGCTATGTTGCTAAATTAGATCATAGTAATAATAAAGGTACTTTAAAGGCACTTCAAAAGTATTGAAATAGAGTATTTCTATTATACAACACTAACTGATGGAAATATATGAAGTCGTACTTTTAAAGTATTTATAACCAAAGAATGTTCTTTGCAGTTTGCTAAAATTTTCAGCGTTTTATTGATCTTATTACTTTGCTCAATAATTACAGTGGGTCTGAGTACAATATCTGTTATTTCTGCAAATTCATCTGATAGTCTTATAGTTGCACGTGCTGTACTTTTAAAATTCTTATACTTTATTCCTTTATGTTTAGGTGCTTTAAAAAATTCTGCCATATAAGAACTTTCTATCGATGCAACAAACAAATGCTCTGCTGACCATATATTATCATTTAAATTTTTTAAACACGAATAAGAAGATACTTCTATATCGTCGCTAAAAATCACAGCGCTTACCCTTGCCTTCTGATTCTCCTTACATTTCAAATCTACCTGATATTCCGCTGAAGTCTCCATATAATGATTTTTTCAAAAATATAAAGCAGTCCCTTATTGCTTCAAATCAATCTGCTGTAACGCTAAACTAAATTAGTGAGTACCCTAACAAAAACAAATGATATCCAACATATAGTTTAGCTGATAGAAATAAAAACTAAGGAGAAATGTGCTAAAAGTCATTATTACAAATGATTCAGATCATTTTTACACTTTGTGTTTTAATGCAATTTTACAAAGCTATTGTATAGCATTTTTTAGACAACTGATAATGAACCATTTTCTAATGAATTAGGAAAACTGAACCGAATCTTAACAACTAAAAAATAGATAGCCATGGAAAATCAACAATTATTTGTAGCAAATTATAAGACACTACAGCAGGCTGAAGATGCGATCAAAAAACTAAAAAAAAGCGGTTATGAAATTACAAAACTTTCAATAATTGGTAAAGACTGTTATACACAACAAAATGTTCTTGGATACTTTAACATTTATGACAAAATGGAAAAATGGAGCACTACCGGATTATTTGCTATAGGAATATGCGGACTATTATTTGGATTTCTTTTTATTTTCAACTTCACAGCGAGTCTTCCCTATTTTAGAATACCACTAATATATGCCTGTATGGTTATACTTTTAGGAGCTACGCTACCGCTTATTGGTATGGGATTTTCAAAGGAGAAAAACATAAAATATAAAACCGAAGTAAAAGCCAGAAAATATGTACTATTTGCTCAGGAAACAAATGCCAATATTGAAGTTATAAGAAACATATTGGAAATTCATATTCCTAAAGAAAATTCAATAGCAGATAAAGAAAGTCGAATGCTTTTAGAAAGTCAAAGCTTCGAATTATAATAGAAGTTAAAATTAGACACTTTATTAACTATCAAAATGAGATGTAAAATGAAAACAAATGAAGAATTACAGAGAGATGTTCAGGATGCTATCAAATGGGAACCGCAGCTGCATGCCGCAGAAATTGGTGTGACCGCCAAAGACGGTGTAGTAACACTTATGGGGACAGTAGATGCATACTATAAAAAATTAGAAGCCGAAAACGCTGCCAAAAACGTTGAAGGCGTAAAAGCAGTTGTGGAGGAAATTGAAATCAAATATTCCAGCAATAACAAGTCTGATGAAGATATTGCCAACGATGTTTTAAAGGCTTTAATAGATAATTGGAATGTTCCTCACGAAAAAATTCAGATTAAAGTTGAAAAAGGATGGGTTACTCTTGATGGTCAGGTAACCTGGAATTATCAAAAAGATGCTGCTAATAAATCCATCAGCCATCTTACTGGTGTTAAAGGATTAACCAATCACATTAAAATCAAATCTGAAGTACAAAATGAAATTGAGAAAAAAAAGATTGTAACAGCCTTAACAAGCAACTGGACACTGCACTCTGAAAGCATATTTGTAAAGGTCGACGGTACAAGAGTGACGTTAACCGGAGCTGTTTCTTCGCTCTATCAAAAAGATCTGGCTGAAAAAATAGTCTGGAAAACCCCTGGAATCTGGTCGGTAGACAATCAACTTGTTGTGGAGCATAAATATGCCATATCAGAATAAGTCTAGAAGGGAGATGTATTTCTCCCTTTTCTTAAAGCTTTTAGAAAGAATAAAAAGATTTCATTTTTACAGTTTCAATTAAAAATTAATCTTAAAATAAAAGTCATGAAAACAATAATAACCTTAATGGCAATTACTGCAATTACAGCCGTAATCCTGATCAATAATATAAAAAATTCCAGAAAAAGTTAATTCTAAAATATCAATATCATGAAACCAAGCTGGATTATATTAGCATTTGTGGGCATTGCGATTTTAATCGTGATGATTTACATCTTTATACAAAACAATAAAGACAGAAAGGAATACGAAAAAAATTTAAATACACCTTCAAATCTCTATGAGAATGAATCTGAAGTAAATGACTTAGATAAATTTTAGCATCATTTTAATTTCTATCATAAATAACATGAATATGAAAAACACAATACTTTATGTGCTGTTTGGTATTACAATGGCGCTGACAATAGTGAATCGTTATACTGCTTTTTATATCAATAATTCAATACTTCATTTTGTTATCTTTTTTATTGCAATTGTAACGTTTGTATTTATTATTGGTCATTTAACTGGAAAATTAAAAAGTACAAAATCACAGTTCCTGACATTTATTATCGTTGGTGTTTTATGTTTTTTACAATCCTTTCTCGCCTGGGGCGGCGACTGGAAAACACAAACAATTTTATACAGGAACTTAACCAACAATAATAAAACCATAGAATTTCAAATGCGTGGTGACCGATTTTCATTCGGATATAAAAAACGGGTAATAAACAGATTCAAATTATTTCCCGGATTTGACTGGACTACTGATATTGATACTACAACAATCAATCACAGGAAATGGAAAAAAATTAATCTCTATGTCAATGAAATGAAATTAGCTTCAAAATAGTGCTAAACTGGATTTCTAATCAAATTTAAAAATAGCCACAGCCTTTTCTTTTGTCTTTTAAAAATCTTAGAAAGAATGAAAAAAATACTTGTTACCACCGATTTATCTTACCGTTCCAAACCAGCCGTACGTTTTGCCATACAGCTTGCCTCGCAGACTGGGGATGAACTTACGTTTTTATATGTAAATACATCTTTTATTATTGATCCCCGGTCAGCTGTTACTTTTGCTGGTCTTCCTGAGCCTGATACTAAAAAACAGGAACAAGTTCTTACAAAATTTATACATTCACTATACAGACAAACCAAGATACAACGGGGTAAAATAAATTATAGGGTCGAAAATAAACTAGATGTAAATGAAGCCATTTTGAACTGTGTAAAAACAATTAAAGCCGATTATATTTGTATGAGTACAAGAGGCGGCGGTCTTGTAAATAAACTGTTAGGCAGTCATACTAACAGAATCTTGCATGATTCACCCATTCCGATACTGGTTGTTCCCAGACATTACAGAATAAAAAAATTAACTAACGTTTTATATCCATCTGATTTAGAAAACATTCAAAAGGAGTTGCCTTTGGTTAAAAAATTTACAGCTTTATTTGATGCTTCAATTGCAGTTTATCATTATGATTATTTTAAAGATGAAGAAGAAATTAACAAAAAATTTAATAAAATAGAGCATAAATTCAAATCCGATAAAGTATCCTTTTATTTCAAAAAATTAAATCCGGAAGTATCTTTATTGCGTCATCTGCAAATTGACATTATAAAAACCAAACCTTCCATGATAACGATGTTTGCCAAAGAAAACCGAAGCTGGTTTGAGCAATTTATTGAACCCCTTAAAACTTCTGAAAAAGGTTTTAATACCACTACACCAATGCTAGTTTTTAAAAAATAATTAATTACGGCTAAATTCAGACAAAATAGCTTCGGCTTTAAGCTTTTCATTAATCTTCGTAATCCTTCAAATATGATCGTATTTTAGCCGTGTTTGAACCGAAATTTATTCCATTAAAAAAAGAATAATTCAAAAACTATCCCAATGAAAAAAGTTAAATGGATGACTATACTTTCCTGCGCTTTATTGGCGCAATGTTCAAGTTCAAAAATAGTCAGTTCCTGGAAAGCTTCAGTTCCGGATAATCTGGAAACTGGCCGAATTGTGGTGGTTGGAATAATAAAAGAAGAGGACAAATCACTTCATAAACAAATGGAAAATCATCTTGCTGATGATCTTTGCAATCTTGGTTATGATGCCATTTCTTCTATGGAACTTTATGGTTTTAAAACACTTGAAGGACTTGATGAACAACAGGTGCTTTTGAAATTAAAACAAAATGACATAGCTGCAGTTTTAACAATTGTATTACTCAGTAAACAAAAAGAAAAATACCATGTACCAAAAAGTATGGTTGATTTAGATGATCGATATAATAGAAATGATTTTTCGATTTACTATACCGCCATTTATAACAAGATATACGAAGAAGGATATTATGTTAACGATACGAATTATTTTTGGGAAAGTAATTTTTTTAATGTTTCAGACCAAAAGTTACTATATTCCGTAGAGACACACTCCTTTAATCCCTTCAATAAGGCAAGTATGGCATAAGTATGGAAAATTAATTATATATGATATGCTGGAAAATAATATAATTAAGGATGTTCATAAAGGACGTGATAAGGAAACAAAGCATTTACAGCGATACAAAACTTAAATTAAGATCGAGATTTCAAGAAATTAAATATAACATTCATCTAAGGTTCGCAAAAAACATGGCATGACGACAAATGCAAAGAAATATTCTATCAAAGTATTTTCTAGCCATTTATCAATATGGCAAAATTAAAGGATAATCTTCTTTAAAACGTGCCGATCCAAAAAAGTAATGCAAGGACCAATATCATAACTTTCTAAGGCACCTTATTAGCAACCAATTTAAATTTCAGCTCGCTAAACCCAGATTGCGGGTCTTCTAAAAAATGAATTTCAGATATATCGTTTTGATTTTTCTGATGTATCAGAATTTATATTATTTAACTAGTTAACATAGATAAGGCTGTTCCAGATTGACTTTCAAATGATTTACAACTTTAATGACGCCGGGGGTTTTATAAGCAATTCTTTCAGCTTCTTCTTTTTGAAAAAGAGAACCAACTGTTCCGGATAACTGCACCGTTGCACCTGCAACCTGAATGTTAATTTCATCCATATCAAAAGCCCAATGTCTTTGTAATGCCTTTTCAAGCAATTCTTTTTCCAGCTGATCACAAAGTTCTCTTTTGAGTTTAATGTTATTGATTACCCCTTTTACTCCTACTTGGTTTTCTACCAATTCGCGGGCAATATCCCTCTGAAAATTCCAAGGTAATACGCCTTCAAGTGTAACCCAGCCTTTTTCTACTGTTATGGTGACAGAACCTTTTGGAATGACATGATTTTCTTTAAAAGTACTGACAAGCTGTTCTGCAATATGCTGATCAGAAACTACAGATGATTTTTCAATTATTACCTGAATTTCATCTACAATTGCTGCTACTCCTTTAATTTTCTTTGCAGCATGCAGGGCTTCTGTTTTCTTTACAAGTGAATCGACATTTCCCGTAAGGATAACTATCGCATCTTTTACAATTACGCCAATTTCTGCCGCATGTAACAGAGGCTCAAATTTGATCTCTGCCTGCACCTCTCTTTGCAAAATTTCATTACTTTTCATCTCTTTTACTCTTAAGTTATTAATTAAATTCTACCACAAGTTCATTATCAACGTACCATACTCCTGGCGTATTCCATGCGATTCTTTCTGCTTCATCTTTCTGAAAAAGAGAATCAACTATACCACTCAGATATACTGTTTTACCTTCAACTCTCACTTTTATATTGTCTATATCAAGTATCCAGCTGCGGCGGAGGGCTTTTTCAATGATTTCCTTTTCCAACTCATTTTTTACCTCAGCTTCTATCTTTATCTTATCAATTACACCTCTTACTCCTGGCAGATAACGAATAGCATTATCTGCTGCTTTTCTTTGAAAATTCCAATGTAGAATTCCTTCAAGAGTTACCCAGCCATTTTCTACACTGACTTTTAACCTGTGATCTGGAACAGCCCAGTTTGCATGCAGAGCTTTTATGACAGAGCTGGCAATGTCAGTATCGCTTTTAATAGCCGAAAAATATAAATCAACTTTTACATCATCTACAACTGCCTTTACTCCGGCAATACTTTTAACGGCATGCTCGGCTTCTTTTTTTTGAGTGTAATTATCTACCGTTCCTGCAAGGGTGACGATACCATCTTTGACATTAACATCAATTTCATTAGAGATTAAAATAGGCTCCCAACTGATAGCTTCAATTACTTCTTTACGCAAAACATCATTACTTTTTTTCATGGTCAAAAAATTAAAAATTTATAGATTTAACTTTAATACGCAAAACATTATAGTTCTTGTAGTGAAGTAAAATTGAATAAACTATCTCAAACAAAAAATGATTCCCATCAACACCAAAAATGATACATATCATTAATAATGATGGTAAGACTTAATATATAAACCAGATCCTAATTTAGAATTTTATATTTATCGCATGTGTTGATATGGGCATCTAAAGTTCATAAAAGACATAAAAATCAATTATTTTAGAAATATATAATAAAAATAAATTATTCATTAATTATAATAACGCACCTAAATACTCAAATATTTATTAATTATTTTTGTTTCATAAAACATTATCGTAATATTGCAATATAAATATAAAACGATGGGAGCAACAAAAACAGATCACTTTACAGAAAGCCAGAATGAGCTTGCTGTTTTAGCCAAGGCGTTAGGTCACCCTGCACGTATTGCTATAATGGAATACTTATTAAAAGTAGATGCCTGCATCTGCGGAGATATTGTAAATGAACTTCCTCTTTCACAGCCTACGGTTTCACAGCATCTAAAAGAATTAAAAAATGCCGGTTTAATAAAAGGAAGTATTGAAGGAAATTCTATCTGCTACTGTATTAATGAACCTGGATTGGAAAAGATAAAGGGTTTCTTTGAGCATATATCAAATCATCTAGCTAATAAAAGAAATGAATGCTGTTAATCTAATAGATATGGAAATCAGAAAACTTATAGCTGAAGACTGGCAGGAGGTGAAATTAATCTACCAAAAAGGAATAGATACGGGCAATGCCACTTTTCAAACCAGCGCTCCATCATGGGAAGACTGGAACATTTCACATCTTACATCCTGCAGGATTGTAGCAGAAAATGATGGTCACATAATCGGCTGGGCAGCTCTTACTCCTGTCTCTTCCCGATGTGTTTACGCAGGAGTTGCAGAAGTAAGCGTATATGTTGATCCCGAACATTCAGGAAAAGGTCTTGGTCTTATTCTTTTAAATGAGCTTGTGAAGCAAAGTGAAGCAGAAGGAATCTGGACACTTCAGGCAGGAATCTTTCCTGAGAATACCGCAAGTCTTCGCATTCATGAAAAAGCAGGATTCAGGATACTTGGAATAAGGGAAAAAATTGGAAAACAAAATGGTATCTGGAGAAATACTGCATTCCTTGAAAGAAGAAGTCAACTAATCATGTGACAATGCATATAGAGTCAGAAAAAAGTTTAACTAAACATAAAAAATTATGAAACTTTCACAAATTAAAGAAGTCCTAAAAACAGTACAAGCTGTAAATTTTGAATTACCTAATGGAAATTTTGTTCCTGAATACTTCCATGTAACAGAAGTTGGTCTGATAACCAAAAACTTCATTGATTGCGGCGGAACAGTAAGAAAGGAAACTGTTGTAAACTTTCAACTTTGGGACGCTAATGATTATGAGCATAGATTGAAACCACAAAAATTGATTCATATCATTGAACTTTCAGAAAAGGTACTTGGGATTGAAGATTATGAAATTGAAGTTGAATATCAGGATACCACAATTGGTAAATATGATCTTGATTTTAATGGCAAAAACTTTATTCTATTAAATAAACAGACTGCATGTTTGGCTCAAGAGCAATGTGGAATCCCGTCAGATAAATCAAAAGTGAAATTAACTCAGTTAAATGCTGATAGTGCAAGCTCATGCGCACCTGGATCAGGCTGTTGCTAATCTTTAAATAACAAATAAAATAAAAAATACCAGACAAAAACTATGTTATTTACTGAAATAAAAGACACCATAAATTTATTTGATTTTAAGCATATTTCGGAAGATCGTAAAACTATCCTGCAGCAACTAGTGGATTATATTCAAAATAAAACAGACAATAAACTGCCAGTTAGGCTTAATCTAATCTGCACACATAATTCCAGAAGAAGCCACTTATCGCAGGTCTGGGCACAGACTGCGGCTGCATATTATGATGTAAAAAATGTTTCATGCTATTCAGGAGGAACAGAGGCTACTGCTTTGTTCCAAATGGCAGCTAAAACTTTACAACATTCCGGATTTAGGATTAAAACTATTTCAGAGGGCTTAAACCCGGTTTATTCAATAAAGTTTTCATCGAATGAGCCGCCTGTTATTGGTTTTTCCAAAACGTATGATGATGAGTTTAATCCTGAAAGCGAATTTGCCGCAATAATGACCTGTTCACAGGCCGATGGTGGATGTCCGTTTATCGCAGGCGCAGAAAAAAGAATCCCAATTACCTTTGAAGATCCAAAAATTTCTGATGGCACACCGAATCAGAAAGAAATATATCTGGAGCGCAGCCTGCAGATAGGAACTGAAATGTTTTATATTTTCTCACAAATAAAAAAATAAAATGTCAGCAAATAACTGTGTGCCTGTCATTGAACGCAAAAAATTAAGTTTCCTTGACCGATTTTTAACCCTTTGGATTTTTCTTGCTATGGCCATTGGGGTAGCAATAGGATACTTTATTCCTTCAAGCGGAGGTTTCATCAATACTTTTTCTAGCGGAACAACTAATATTCCATTGGCGATAGGACTTATTCTTATGATGTACCCTCCACTTGCTAAAGTGAAATATGAGCAGATGGGACAGGTTTTTAGAAATACTAAAATTCTGGGAGCATCTCTATTTCTAAATTGGATAGTTGGACCTATTTTAATGTTTTTACTAGCCTTGCTTTTTTTAAATGGATATCCTGAATATATGATTGGTGTCATTTTGATAGGTTTAGCCCGTTGTATTGCAATGGTTGTGGTTTGGAATGATCTGGCAGATGGAAACAGGGAATATGCTGCAGGTCTGATCGCCCTTAATAGCATTTTTCAGGTTCTGCTTTACAGTGTATATGCTTATATCTTCATCACTGTTCTTCCTCCCTACTTTGGTTACAATGGATTTGAAGTTGACATAAGTATTGGTCAGATCGCCCAAAGTGTAGGGATATATTTAGGAATTCCTTTTGCACTTGGAATCATAAGCCGTTATACTATTATTTCTATGAAAGGTTTAGAGTGGTTTGAAACTAAATATGTACCCTTTATTTCTCCCATTACGCTTATATCACTGCTTTTTACCATCATAGTGATGTTCAGTCTTAAAGGAGAACTGATTGTCCAGATACCTCTAGATGTTGTTCGTATCGCTGTTCCATTGGTAATATACTTTACCATCATGTTTATGATTAGTTTCTTGGTTGGTAAATATTTTGGTGCCGATTATTCAAAAGCAACAGCAATTGCTTTTACGGCTACAGGAAACAATTTCGAACTTGCAATCGCAGTTGCAATTGGTGTGTTTGGAATAAACAGCGGTCAGGCATTTGCAGGAGTAATCGGGCCATTGGTAGAAGTGCCGGCACTTATTGCATTAGTTCATGCTGCTTTATGGTTTAGAGAAAAATATTTTTCAAAACATATTAAGAGGTGATTTTATTAAGATTAATATGAAAATTTGAATAATACTGGATATATAAGAGAAATGTGGTTAAAAACCGACAAGTTTAAAACTTGTCGGTTTTGCTTAAAGTGGTATTATTTATTTACATTGATAAAATCATAAACTCACTTCTTCTGTTTCTTAAATGCTCTTCTTCTGAACATTTAACACCGTCTTTGCATTTATTGAGCAATTGGCTTTCGCCGAATCCTTTGCCTTTTAAACGATTTGCTGCAATACCTTTATTTACAAGCCAAAACATAATAGATTTTGCTCTTTTATCTGATAAAGCCAAATTTGATTTTGCCGATGATCTGCTGTCGGTATGCGAACGAATGTCGATTCGCATTTTTGGATATTCCTGCATTACAGCGTAAATTTTTTCTAATTCAGCAGCAGCCGTTTCTGTAATATCGGCTTTTCCCAAATCAAAATAAATCATCGAAATGTTTAATGTTTTTCCTAAATCTGTTCCAATTTTTATTTTTTTTAATGCCGGAAGCTGTTCTACAAGTGCGATTTTTTCTCTATCTAAATTAAAATCCAATTTATTATCAGTACTTGTCGAAACGGCAAACTTATTTTCTTTCGATGAATATTGTTTTCTTTCAACTTTAACTAAATAATTTTTATTGCAGTTTACCTTAAAACTGTAAACTCCCTCTTTATTGCTTGTTATTTCTTCAATAACCTGACTATTTTCATCTAACAAAGTGATTTTTGCAACTTCGATTGGTTCATTGGTTACGCTTTCAAAAATAGTCCCGGTTAATGTTCTTTCGCAAACTAGTTTTTTAGTTTCGGTAAATTTATAAATATCATCATTTCCAATTCCTCCTTTTTTATTCGACGAAAAATAACCTTTGCGCGTATTGCTGTCTATGATAAAGGCAAAATCATCAAACTTAGTATTGACTGGTTCACCAACATTCTGCACCTCATCAAATGTTCCGTTTTCCAGAATTTTCGAAACAAAAATATCAAGTCCGCCAAGTCCGGGACGACCGTCGCTGGCAAAATACAATTCATTATCGGCAGAAATAAAAGGGAACGTTTCTCTTCCTTCTGTATTGATATTTTTACCCAAATTTTCCGGTTTTCCAAAAGTTCCGTCAGCATTAATCATTACACTGTAAATATCAGACTGACCCAAAGTTCCCGGCATATCTGATGCAAAATACAACTTTTTCTCATCTGTACTTAAAGCCGGATGTGCTGTACTGTAAGCATTACTATTAAACGGAAGTTCTACAATATTACTCCACTTTCCGTCAACAAAACTTGCTTTGTACAATTTTAATAAGGTAATTTTTTTATCATTTTTTCCGCGTCTTCCATCCAAAAAGTTATTTCGTGTAAAGTACATTGTTTTACCATTTTTTGTAAAAACCGGACTCGATTCGTTAAACTTCGAATTAACTTCTTTGTTTAATAAAGTCGGATTGTATAGATTTCCATCTGATTTAATGGCGGAAATATATAAATTGGTAAATGACTTATTGGTCCATTTAAAGGTTTTTCCATCCTTCTTTCCAATTTTTCTGGCCGAACTAAAAACCAGATTATTGTTTAAAAATGCACTTCCAAAATCAGAACTTTCTGAATTTACATTGGCGGTTGAAATTTCAAACCGACCTGAATTCAATTTGATTTGTTCTAAGTAGTTTTTATTGTTTTCAAACAAAATTCCTCTGCTGTCTGTATTGGTCTTTTTATTGAACTCATCCAGCATTTTATCCGCTTTAGCGTAATCTCCCACAGATTTTAGTGATTGTGCATAGCGGTAGAAATATTCAGGATCCTGTTTAGAATTTAAAATAAAAAGCTTATCGTACCAAATTGCTGCTTTTGGCAATTCTGCATTAAAATAATAAGCGTTTCCTAATCTTTGAAACATTTTTTCATCCTCATAACCTTTTGCTGCCAGCTTTTCATAAATTGAGATGGCATCTGCATAAGCGTAATTGTTGTATTCTTTTTCGGCTTTGTTTAAAAGTGCTTTTTGTGCCATTCCGCTAAAAAAGAAAAAGGATACAAAAAGTGTATATACTATTTTTTTCATTTTGATAATTAGAAAAATCTTGGTGATGTTATTCGGCTATAATTTTTTAAGAATTCGAAACGCAGGAATATTTCGTGCGATCCTGAATTGTAATTGTTTAATTTGGTTGTTTCGCGATCGTAAGCATATCCAACATACATGCTTTTTGTAACCTGAAATCCTGCCATTGCGCTTAAAGCGGCACTCCATCTGTACGAAACTCCCGCTACAAATTTGTCATTAAACATAAAGTTTGCAGAAGCATCAACCTGAAGTGGCGAACCCTCAACCATTTTTGCCAAAACTGCAGGTTTAAATTTTATCATTTCATAACGATCTAAATTAAATACATATCCGGCGATTAAATAATAGTTAATTTGCTCTTTAAAAATCGCAGTTTCGTTATCATCGTAACGATTTGTTTCGATAAAATTAGGAACCGATAAACCAACATATCCTTTATCTGAATGATAGTAAATCCCCGCTCCTACGTTTGGTGAAAACTTATTTTTAAAGTCTGAAAACTGAGGATCTCCCTGATCTTCCATTTGCAATTTATTCGGATCCAGATTAAAAACATTGCCCGATCCTTTAATACCAAACGAAAGTTTTGCTGTAGCAGATGTTGGAATCGAATACGAGAAATCTACCGAAAAATTCGTCTCGTTTGTGGGACCAATTTTATCATTTATTAATGAAAATCCCAATCCAACGTTGCTGTTATTTACAGGTGTATTTAATGATACAGTACCTGTTTCCGGTGCTCCGTCAAGTCCAACCCATTGTGTACGGTACAAACCAAAAATACTCATTACACCGCGCGAACCGGCGTATGCAGGATTTATATTGATGGTATTGTGCATATATTGTGTAAACTGCGCATCCTGCTGGGCAAAACTTACAGCAGAACAAAACAATAAAACTAAAACTATTTTTTTCATTGATTTTATTTTTAGTAGAATGGCTTAACCTTGGCTAAGCCATTTTATTTTACATGGAATATTATTTAGTCAGATATAAATACCCCGCCTCTTCCTGAGGTTTAGCATTATTGTCGCTGTATCTCACTATGTAATAATATGTTCCCTCTGGTAAACCGTTTGATTCCTTTACGGTTGTTCTTCCTTCAGAGAAACCTTTAAATGCGATATCATTGTTGTTGTAATGTTCTCTTTCGAAAACCAAAACTCCCCAACGGTTAAAAATCTGAACGGTATTATTTGGATAACATTCGATTCCGCGAATGTAAAATCGCTCGTTTTTCTCATCTCCGTTTAAAGAAACCGCATTGAAGATTTTTAACTTACAGCTGTTCAGCTCAATTGCTGTTGGATTATCTCCGCCGGCATTATCAGAATCTGATTTATCAACTACGCTGATCCCACTTTGCGTAACTCCCGATACAGTTGCCTGATTGCTAAAAGTTCCTGCATTAACATCTGCCTGAGTCAGAGTATACGTTCCTGTAAAGGTGTATGTGTCATTTTCGCTAACTCCTAAAGTTATTGGCCCTCCGCTGATTACAACTCCCGGTAAAAGATCAGAAATCGTAATGTTTTGAAGTGGAACATTTCCCGTATTGGTAACCGTAAAAGTGTACGTTAGAGTTTCTCCTGCTTCTGCATTTCCGTTTTTGTTATTATCATCAAATTCTACTTTCATCACAAGTGCAATTGCCGGCACTTCAACAAAAATGTGGATTGTTGCTGTACTGCAATTTGATCCGTTTGCTTTTTCACAAATTTGATACGTTAACGTGTAATCTCCGCCTTTAGTTCCCGGCGCTACATCGATAGTTCCGTCGCTGTTTAGTGTGATTCCGTTTGGAAAATTATTCCCCGTTAAAACAACCTCTGAAGGATTAACCGGAACACCATTTAATTTGTCATTGTCTAAAACATTGATGATTTCAAGAGAACCGTTAATTCCGTCTGCAATGGCGATGTCATTATCGTTTCCGGCTTCAATACCAAATTGAGGTTTTGCATTACAGCCAGCTGTTGGCGTTGGATAATTTACGATTACAGATTCTGTTGGATTCAATGTAAATTGCATAGTAACTGCCGGTCTTGTTAATTCAAATCCGTCATTACCTTCCATCCATTGTCCGTTTACCAATACCCATCCCGGCCAGTCAATTGTCAGGTTATTACCGTCAACTACAGCTCCAGGCCACAATACATTACCACTTAAAGGCATATTTGTTTGCGTTGCTACGATATTATTGGCACTGTCAATCCAGTTAATTGTTACTAACGTTTTTGGTGTGAAATTTTCTGCAACAACTTTATAGGTAACATAAGGTGTATTGTCTGAGCAATAACTGCTTGCTGTTACGGTTATTCTAGGTGCTGAAACCGTTACTGTAACTGTTGTCGAAGTACAGTTTCCTTGATTTGCTTTTTCACAGATTTCATAAGTTAAAGTATAAGTTCCTGCCGGAGCATTTGGAATTAATTCAACCGTTCCGTCTGGTCTTAGCGTCATTACATTGTTTGGATCTTTTACTAAAACATCTAAGTTAACATCTGTAAGTACTAAAGAATCGTTGTTCAGCGTATCGTTTGTTAAAACATTTACTACTTCTACCACTTCATTAATACCTACCACAGAACCAATTGGATCTGGTGTAGCAACTAATACTGTTTTATCGACCGGAAGTGTAATTAATGCCGGCGTTGCGTCTACAGCTCCGCTATTATCTGTAGCTGTAAAAGTAAAAGTATCATTTCCTGAAAATGCTCCACTTGGATCATAGGTCAACATCGCTGCTTGTGCAGGAGTTAAAACCTGATTTACTGTAACCGCTGTTCCGGATAAAGCTAAAACTCCGTGAGACGGTAATGTCAATACAGTATAATTTGCAATTGTTCCGTCTGTGTCTGCTGCTGTTAGAGTATTGATTGCTGTTGCACCAGCTCTAGAAGGAATGTTTGAATTTGTATCATCATTTGCTACAGGCGCATTATTTCCTACCGGAATTTTTACTGTCGCTGCCGCCAATGCTGTTGCACCAGAATTATCTGTAGCAGTAAAAGTAAACGAATCTGTACCTGTGAAAGTTCCACTTGGATCGTAAGTTAATGCTGCAGCTTCTATTGGTGTTAATAACTGATTTACCAAAATTGAAGTTCCGGCTAAAGCCAAAGTTCCGTTTGAAGGTAAACTTAGAATTGTATAACTAGCAATTGTTCCATCAACATCTGTTGCCGTAAGCGCATTGATTAATGTCGCTGCAGCTGATGAAGGGATACTTGCATTCGTATCATCGTTTGCAACCGGCGCATCATTAATTGGATTTACCGTAATCTCAACTGTAATTGTATTACTGTCCAGACTTCCATCATTAGCTTTATAAGTAAAACTGTCTGAGGTAGTTTCGCCTCCATTATGAACATAAGTGAAAGAACCGTCTGCGTTTAAAGTCAAAGTTCCGTTTGATGGACCTGAAACTACAATGGCTGTTAAGGTACTTCCTTCTGCATCAGTATCGTTTGATAAAACTCCAGTTGCGGTTGTAACTGTAAGCGTTTCTCCTTCATTTACTGAATATTTGTCTAATGCTGCAATTGGCGCATCATTTACCGGATTAATGGTAATCTCAACTGTAACAATATTACTATCTAAACTTCCATCATTGGCTTTGTATGTAAAACTATCCGTTGTCGTTTCGCTTCCGTTGTGAACATAGGTGAAAGTTCCGTTTGCGTTTAAAGTTAATGTTCCGTTTGATGGACCAGAAACCAAAATAGCTGTAATCGCATCAACATCAACATCACTGTCGTTTAGTAAAACTCCGTTAACAGTTGTAACTGTCAAAGTTCCGCCTTCGTTTAATGTATAATCATCTTTTACTGCAGATGGCGCATCGTTTACCGCATTTACTGTAATAATCTGACTGGCAGTTGCTGTTAAGTTTCCATCAGAAACCACATAAGGGAAACTGATCGCTGTCGCTGAATTAAAATTCGCTGAAGGCGTAAAAGTAATAACACCCAAACCTGAAATATTAACTGTTCCGTTTGGAACTGAAATAGTTTGCGCTGAACCTGTTAAAGTTGTTCCATTGATCGATACAATAGTTAAAGTATCTCCTTCTGCATCAGTATCTCCGTTTAACGGATTTAGGGTTACCGTTTCGTCTTCATTTACAGTATAACTGTTGTTAACTGCTGACGGCGCATCATTTACCGGAGTAATTGTAATCTCAACTGTAACAATATTACTGTCTAAACTTCCGTCATTGGCTTTATAAGTAAAACTATCCGTTGTAGTTTCGCTTCCGTTGTGAACGTAAGTAAAAGTTCCATCTGCGTTTAAAGTTAATGTTCCGTTTGATGGACCAGAAACCAAAACTGCTGTTAAAGGATTGTTTTCTGCATCGGTATCATTCAATAAAATACTATTTGATGAGGTAACTGTCAAAGTTCCGTCTTCATTAACTGAATACGAATCATTACTTGCAACAGGCGCATCGTTTACAGGATTAATTGTAATGGTTACTGTTGCGGTATTACTATTTGTCGTTCCGTCATTTGCTCTGTACGTAAAACTATCCGTTGTCGTTTC
>Ga0247806_10000318_pt1 | contig 32465 bp, 33 predicted proteins | sample UWRJL059202B1_FD_179935 | JGI IMG/M metagenome (GOLD analysis project Ga0247806, IMG submission 179935) | Plant litter microbial communities from Arlington Agricultural Research Station in Wisconsin, United States - UWRJ-L059-202B-1 | ecosystem: Environmental > Terrestrial > Plant litter >... | reverse complement strand
TTATTTTTTGCTTAACTTTTTTTTTTTTTTTGTGCTAATAATTTTTTACGTTTTTTAGCATCTCGTTCAGCAGCACCTTTTTTATGAAGAAAGTTACCCATACGTTTAGTGAAACAAAATTCACCTAATTTATGGCCAACCATTGAAGGATCTTTAATATCAATTGTTTCATAAGTTTTACCATTATAAATATTATAAGTAAAACCAATCATAATATCGGTAATAGTAGCATTTCGACTTCGAGTAGAAATAATACTATTTTTTAAACTTTCGGCCGATTTTTTATATACTTTTCGAAAAATATCATTTGGTACAAATGGTGGTTTATAAATTGAACGTGTCATTTTTATTTATAAAAAATTGAATGTAAATCTTTTGTAGAAATATTATTTAATGTTGAACTAAATGATGATTTCTTACGTTGATATATTTTAAGAAAATGTTCAATATTACGATTAGTAAAATAATCAATTGGTCGATCTTGAAAATAACCACGTTGATAATAATAAGTTCGTGGTAAGGGTTTTCTTAATTCAATTTTATAATTTAAAAGTTGATTACGTCTACGTAATAAGAATTTTTCTTTTTTAATATATCGTTTTTTTTTAGTTTTAAAACCTTTAGTTAAACGACCCCAAGCACTAACAGACGGTCGTCCTCCAGAAGTTTTACCTTCACCACCACCCATGGGGTGATCAACAGGATTCATAGCAACCCCACGAACTGAAGGTCTAATACCTCTCCATCTATTTTGACCCGCTTTAGTTAATTTTCGTATATGATGATCACTATTTGAAACACGTCCAAAAGTGGCAACACAATCTAAATCAACATAAACAATTTTTCCAGATGGTAAAGCTAAACCAGCGTATCCAGTACCATTATCTTGCATTTTTTTTGTAACTAATTTTAAATAAACTCCTGCAGCACGTCCATAAACAGCACGACCATTAGTATTTTTACTGATATTAAAAACAAAAGATCCTAATGGGATAAAACGTAAAGGTAATATATTTCCAACATCTAAACCTAAATATTGTCGTATACGAAGACCTCCTTTATCATTATATTCATCCACAATAGTTTGATCAACATTTTTGAAATCTTGAAAACTAACAAATTGTTTGTTAGTTACAATTTTATCTAAATTTTGTAATCTTCGTTTTCGATTTTCAACACCACGAGAAATTAAAATTTTTTGACCAATTTTAACATCTTCTGCACATAAAACATAAGTCATTAAACCTGAAGGGAATAAAAGTAAAGCAATAAATCCAGTTCTATTTGGATCATAATCAATTTTAACAATTCTAGCAGGACCTTCAACTAAATGTTTATAATTAATCATTCTATAAAATCGTTTTGAACGTCCACCTTGATGTCTAACTGTTATTTTACCAGTATTATTTCGTCCACCTTTACTTTTTAAAATTAAAGTTAATTTTTTAACTTTATTTCTACCGCGTGGTATTTCAAAAGTTTTAGCTTCAGAATAAGCAGCTAAATTTTTACGACGTGCTTTAAATCTTTTTCTTAAGGTATTTTTTTCAGATAGAGTAAAAAATCCTTTTTTTAAACCATATCTATCTTTTTGTTGATTAACTAAACGCTGTTTTAAATAATTTACCTTTTCTCGTAATTTTGCTCTCATAATTTAATAAAATTAAAAATATTTTAAATGTTTAATATTTTTTAAATTAGCAACTAATTCTTTATGACTATCAGTTTTAGCATTCCAAACATAACTATTATCTATCATAGCAGCATACGAAGTATATTGAACACCATTATAGAATAAAAGCCAAAAGAATTCTTGACTAATAGCAGAAACCATTGCTTTTTTAGTAAATCGTTCTAATCGTCGTCGTTTACGAATACCTTTTAATAACATTTTAGTAACAGTTGTTATACGACGATAAGGACGTAATGGACTTGGAATTAAAATAGTACGACCAGAAACTTTAGCCTTTCTCATATACCAAACCCCAGTTAACATTGTATAAACTTGAATAACCATATCAAAAACAGTTAAATTACGAATACCATAATAATGTTTTTTAGGTTTTTTACTATAAATTTTTTTAAAATTTATAGATTCAAATAAAGCATATTGATCATTTGTTTTATCCTCTGGAGGTAATTCATCAGTATTAATAAAATCCCCATTTTGTTCATAAATATATTTACCTGCTACAAAATTTTCTGGAAATTCTTTATCTAACTCTTCTTTTTCAAATTGAGTATTTAAAAAGTCATAAAAACTTACAGTTGGCGCAGGTATTTCACGTTTTAAATTTGAACTTATTTCAGTAGTTAAAGTTTTATAATAATCTAAACGACTATCTTCAAATACACCAGGTTGTAACCCTTGTATTGCTGGTAAAGATCTTTTAATTACTGTTTTTGATTCAAATTTTTTATTTTTATTAATTAAATTTAATTCCATTTGAGTTTTAGTATCCGGATGATACTGAGTACGTTTTAAATTAAAGAAAGTACGGGCAACTTTTGCATCCTTATTAAGTAATGCAACATGCAAGTCTTTTAACCCTTTCAATAATCCTAAACGGACTATTTTAACAGCTTTTTTATATTTTCCCTTTTGCATAACATTGCGAACAAAGTTATTCATAGTAAAAACATGAAAATCAGAATATTGATGATAATCTAAAGACGATTTATTTATTTTTATATATACCATTTTCTTAAAATTTTGGTTTACTTAATCCATATTTTGATCTACGATTTCTACGAGGTATACGTTCCCAAGTAGAAAAATCAAATTTACCTTTAACAAGATGATATTGAATACCAGGTAAATCTTTGACTCGTCCACCACGAACTAATACATTTGAATATTCACGTAAATCATGACCTTGACCTGGAATATATACATTAATTTTTTTACCACGTGTAATACGCACTTTGGTAATTTTTCGTTTTGCAGAATTAGGCTTTTTTGGAGACATTATCATTAATTTAACACAAACTCCGCGTTTATGTGGACATTTATGTAATGCTCCGGCTCTATTTTTTTTTTTTTTTTTTTTTAGCTTTACGCGGATTTCTAGTTTCTCTTCCTAATTGGTTAAAAGTTGGCATTGTATATTTAAATTTGTTACGTATTCACTGTATAAGAAAGTAAAATCAAAATCATTTACATTTAAAAAAAATTTTAAATCAGTTTTAAAATCTTTAAATAAATTAATTAATTGATCTACTGAATATACACTTTCATTCAATTCTAAACCTATTACGGTCATATCATAATCTAAAATTAATTCTAAAATATTAAAAAAATATAAAAGATCTTTCATATATAATCGATAACAATAAAAATTAGTATACGGTTTTAAATGATAACGTTTTTTATAAAAAAAGCGTTGTTTACGAATTAAAATACCATCATTTAATTGATATAAGTTATTTTTCATATGATGAAAATTTTTTAAAGAAGGAGCTAATATTAAAAAAGAATAAGGTAAATTATCCCAAATAAAAAAAGCGTCTTTTCTTCTCTTATTTTTAGTTACTAACGCAAAATTAATTTTATTTCTCATAAAAAAATTTTTTTTCTTACGGACTAATAATAATTTATCCTCTAAATTGTAATTTAAATTGTTATTGATAATATGTATCATAATATTTATATTTCGTTTTCTACAGCTTCAGAAATTACTTCTTCTTCATAATCATCAACATAATATTTATTAACTCTATTAAGTTCTGATAAAGAAAATTCTTTTATATAATATTGATCAGTTTCCTCATCAATATCTTCAAAAAAAACAATAAGAGGATAATCAAAACTACGAAGAGTACCAAATAAATTACGTTTAAATCGAGTTGGATTTTTTTCATTTAAAATCTCTAATTTTAATAAAAAGACTTTATATAAATCAACAAGATTTATTTTATAAATAGATCTATTTTCATCAAATTCAACATATTGTTCTAATAAAATTTTTAATTGTAATGGACGGAAACAAAAATCATAACGCTTTTCTTTCATAGTGTAAAAAATACTAACAGGAATTCGTAAACCTGCTGGATAAATGTTACTAGATTTATTAAATTTCTCAGCAAAATCTCTAACATTTAACCCATATTGAACAAGAATAGAACTTAAAGGTCCTGTAGCTTCTAATTCTTGTGCAGGCAAATATATACATAATTCTTTTTTATATTCTTTTAAATATTTTACACGGTTATAAGGTAAAGTTCTTTCATTTAATTCTTCTAAATTAAATAAAAAAATAACACTAATAAAAACTAACAAAAAAACAATTCTTTTTAAATTATATAAAAATTTCATTTTAACGATCAATTTCACCAAAAACAACATCTAAAGTACCAATAATAGTAACAACATCAGCTAAATTATGACCTTTTGCCATATAATCTAAAGCTTGAAGATGTAAAAATCCTGGAGCTTTAATTTTACAACGATTGGGTTTTGGGCTATTATTTGTACTAAGAAAAACACCAAATTCTCCTTTTGGTGTCTCTGTACTTGTATATATTTCACCAGTAGGTATAGAAAATCCTTCAGTATAGTATTTAAAATGATGAATAACGGCTTCCATACTAGATTTTGCTAAAACTCGAGAAACCGGATTAATTTTATAATCAATATATTCTTGGTCTTTATAATTAGTTAAATTTTCTAATTTATCGCAACACCAATTAACAATAGCAATACTTTGATACATTTCTTCAACTCTAATGTAAAAACGATCTAAACAATCACTATTTGCTCCAGTTGGAATAGTAAAATTAACAAATTTATAATCCTCATAAGCAGCATTTTTACGTAAATCCCAATTAACTCCAGCACCACGTAATAACACTCCAGATAAACCAAAATTTAATGCCATTTCTTTTGTTATACACCCAACACTACGTAATCGTTCATGCCAAATACGATTTTTAGATAATAATTCTTCAATTTCACCTAATCGTTTTGGAAAATCATTACTAAATTGTTGAATATCAGATAAAAGACCATCTGGCATTTCTTTAGCAATTCCACCTGGACGAATATAAGCGGCATGCATTCTAGCTCCAGATACACGTTCATAAAATTCCATTAATTTTTCTCGTTCTTCAAAACCCCATAAAAATGGTGTTAAAGCTCCAACATCTAAAGCATGTGTGGTTACCGCTAATATATGGTTTAAAATACGAGTTAATTCACAAAATAACATTCGAATATATCTAGCTTTTACTGGAACTTCAAGGTTTAATAAACGCTCAATTGCTAAAGAATAGGTATGTTCTTGACACATCATAGAAACATAATCTAATCTATCAAAATAAGGTAAACCTTGTAAAAAGTTTTTATATTCTAATAACTTTTCTGTCCCACGATGTAACAATCCAATATGTGGATCGACATTTACAACTTGTTCTCCGTCTAATTCTAACAATAAACGTAAAACACCGTGAGCCGCAGGATGTTGGGGTCCAAAGTTTAAATTCCAATTTTTAATCTTCTTCATTTTACAAACATTCATCTACGGAATTATACATATACTTTTTAATATTAAATAAATAATATTCATAAAACCTAAAGTATATATATAATTATAGAAATTTTGATAAAAAATAATTCTTAGACACTGAAAATTTATTTAAGTTTTTTATCTAAATTTTTTTTTCCTACGTTTATTAGTTAAAATAGGATTAAGTTCTGGGGGAACATAGGAACCTTCACCCCAATAAAACATTATGTCACGCATGAATTCTTCAATAAAATCATGCTGATATTTATTTAATTCATATAAAAAAGTAGGTCCATCTGGATATTTATCCATAGCCATATAACAATAATCATCAAATCTATTCCATAAATTTGGTTCTATTAATTTTTTATCTAATAATTTTTTATAAATAGTCATTCTTGGATTATTATATTTTTTAGGCTCATCAGCTTTATGTTCAGCACATACTTCATCATAGGCACCTAAAATTTTTAATGTTTCAATAAAAAGTAATTTAGTATTTAAAATAAGTTCTTCATAAGTACGAGAAACAATACCACTTTGTAATTCATCACTAAAAAACTCAATAGTATCCCGTCTGTCCATTATTTTATTTATAACTTTTTCATTTTTTATTGTTTCACCCAATTGTTGTCTTCGAGCGTCTTTAAATAAAATTTTAGCTAAATAAAGTTGATGTTTTTTATGATGTTGATAAGCATTTTCAATAGCAGCCTTAGTCTCGTCTTCAGTTCTATTTAATTTACGAGATTTGGCATAAATTTTTTGTTTAAGTTTTTCAAAAGCTTGTAATTCTTGATTTAAAAGATAAAAATCAGCATTATGTCGATATTCAACTTTCTCTTGAGCGTCCTTTTTTTCAAAATAATCCTCTAAGTAGTCTACAGCAACTTCACGTAAAATTTTATTGTGATGTGTGTAAAAATATTCTTTAGCAGGAAGCATTCTATTTGGATAATATTCAATTATTTTAGAATAATCTAAATACTCTTCTTCATTATCAAAATAACTTTTAATATCATTTTTAACTTGTAAAGTACTTTGATGACCCTCCCAAAAAAAATCTTTTAAATACCATAAAAAATGGATATAAAGTACTCGATTCGATTGTCGAATTTCTTCATAACGATTAGTAGTTTCAATTGGAAAAACATTAAAAAATGATAAATTTAATAAAATAATTAATTTAGAAATTTCAGGATAATTATATACACGAACGACATCCGGATTTTTATGAGGAACATATAATTGATATTTTTGAATAAAACGAGTTAAAATATCATTATTTAATAATGGATCTGGAGTAATTAAATTATCTGATTTTTTTAAAATTTCTTCATCAGTTTCTTGGGCTTTAAATAAAAGTCTAACAGGTTTAACTTTAATACAAGTTAATAATTCTTTAAACAATTTATCTTTAATTCTATACACTTCTTTCATATATTTAGCTACTTCTTTTTCTTTATCAGTAAGAGGTTGAACTAACTCAGTAGGATTATAAGCAGACCCAAGTAAAATAACTCGTTTAATAAAAAAATCATACATTTGTTTTCCAGTCATACCTGATAAATATTGTTCAAACGGACTGATAAAGGTAGAAATAGGCCAAATATAAGGCATAAATTTTAAAAATAATAATACAATATCTTTATTAATCAAATATTTATGAAAATACCGTTCAATTTCATCATATTGTATTTTTCGTACTGATTGATCAAAATGAACAATTTTTTGTTTACGGTCTTCTTCAGGAATTTCTTCCCATTTAAGTCGTAATGGATTTTTTAAATTATGAAAAAAAACATCATTACTTTCTTTCTCAAAAAATGGAGTAAAGTTTTCATCAAAATTTACTAATTTATGAGGATCAGTTTCATAATATTCTTCCTCTTTATCAAAAACTAAAGGATTTTCAGCCATTTCTTTTTTTACCGCTAACATATCAAGATATAATTGATATCTAAGGGGATCTTGTTTAATTTCTTCACTATAAAAATTATTATATTCTTCTAATTTTGCTTCCCAATCTATATTATCTTTATATGGACGTTCTACGGGAGGAGTGTAATAAGGATCACAAATTTCAATCGGATCATTTTCATGATATGAATATAAATGATTTAAAAGCGCATCTTGTTCATGAACTTCCAATTTAATTAAGCGTATTTTTCCCATTTTAATTTATTTTATTATTCGTTGATACGTCTATGATTTTGAATATCCGATTTACGAAGTTTATCTGCAATACCAGTTCTTGGTTCGTGTTTAACTTTAAACCGTGATTTCGCGGTTTGTGCATTAGTTTTAGTACGTTGACCTCGACACGGTAATCGATTAAGATATCTCCATTGACGTAACGGTTTTATTCTATCTAAACGTAAGCGGTTTTGAATTTCGGATTCATCTTTAGCTTCGAAATCAAAATTATACTTTTGTAACAAATCAGTATACATACGTGTTTGATCTGCATTTAAAGTATGAATTTTGCGTGTTTTATTATAAGGAATTCCTAAAAGTTTTGGAAAATACTTCGCAGGAGCTAAACCACAACCAACTATTTTTTTTAAAATAGTTATAATAGGTTCTTTTTTGTTTTCTTTTTTATCAATTAAATAAACAATATTTTCCCGTTTTTTTGGTTTTGGTATTCTTAGTTCACGACGTTTTTTTTCTAATAAAGCTTTATCTAAAGGAGCATATTCAATTCTTAATTCTTTTTTTTTTGGAAATACTACTGGCATTTTAATTAACGTGAATTTGTTCGTTTTCCAACTTTTAATTTAAATTGGGTATTTAATGGAGTAAATCCTTTAATTTTATATGGTAATAAAGTACGAACATTAGCAAAGAATTTTTTTAATTTACTAAATTCTAATACATCTACTCCAGATAAAACAAAACGACGACTGATTTGTCTAATATTTTTACCTTCAATAATTTTTAAATGAATTTTATTATGTAAACTTAAATCCAAAATCATCCAATATGTAAATCCTAAATCAATACAAAAACGATGAGTTATATAACTAAAAGAAACTTTATATTGATAACCATTAATTACAAAAGGTTGAATCCAAGGAACTAAAACACCACGAAATCCATCAATTATACGTTTTTGAAAGGTAGTAAATACTAAATTTCTTATAAAAAATTTATGTAAAGGTTTTATAAATAATATTGATTTATTATTGTATGAAAAATTAATATTACCTAATGGACCTTTAATTTTAAAAATAGTCGAATTATTAGTAATTCCGACATTAAGACTAACATAATTTGTAATACGTTTGCAAACAAGGTTTCTTTCTTTTAAAAGATATATCATATTATTAATAATTTAACGAACACTTAAAATAGCATAACCGCCTTTATTTTTAGCGATTGCTTCTTTTAAATCTAATAAACCAGCTGGTGTCCATAAATATACATTAGAAAAAGTAAAATATTTAGATCGTAACTCTTGAACAGATAAATAACGTTTGAAACCTGGACTCGAAATTAAACGTAATTCACGTAAACCATTAACATTATAATGATAATAAAAATGAATACGCATAGTTTTTGAATCTAAAATATCAAAACTTCTTATATATCCGTCTAAAAGTAATTTAGTAACTATTTTTACACATTCTTCAGTATATCTAACATTTACTGACCAGAGACGACGACGATGAGCAACATTAATTCTAGCAATCATATCAGCTAAATTATTCATCTTCATAGTTAAAAACTTTTTTGTTTAATACCAGGAAATAAACCATTTCTAAATTGTTCTCTAAAAGTAGTATGGCTAACTTTAAATCTTCGTAAAGTTGCACGACCTTTACAAGTCAAAATACAACGATTTTTTGATCGAGTCATACCGCTTTGTTTAGGTAATTTAGCTAATTCTCTCCCTAATTCAAATTGTAGATTAAGATCTTCTTTATTTTTTAAACTTTGTTGTTTAAGAATAAATTTTTGATCAAAATGACTATTAATAATTTTTCTTACTTTTTTATCTTCTCTATTTAAATATTTCATGTTCTATTGTACTTTTTGTATTTAAATTTAAAATATCATATATAAAAAAACAACTAAAAAAAGCACCTAATAAATCAATGTTTATTGTTGAATTTTTCATATATAAATGTAATTGGAAATTCCAAGAATCTCTACGTTCGTCATAAATTAAAGGCATATTAAAAAAATAAAAAAATTCTTTTTTAAATAATTTAACAACCTTAGTTTGTTTATCTAATTTTTTAGAAAAAGTTAAAACCATACGACGTTGTGTCCAGAAAAATAATAAAGCTACATGTAAAAAAAATAAAAAATTATAAATAGATTCATTACGTAAACTAGTCTTTATTAAATAATTAGTTTCATAATCACTAGCTCCTACTCGATGTGAACTTAATTTTTTTAAAATAGGAAATTGTCCACTTAATTCTTCTAAATAAACAACACCATCAACCATTTTATCAAAATTATCAATTACTTTTGGATAATAAATTACTAATTCTAATTTATCTATTTCTGGTACTTCTTTATAAGTTTTTGAAACATCTTTCAAAATAAAATCTTTTTTAACTAGTTTTTTATAATAAATATCAAATACCATATTATTTTAATTTAAATTTTAAATGGAGCTAAAGAATAAATTTTTTTATAAGAAATTTTACTATATTGTTTCTTACTTGATCGAACTCCACCAACTACAACTTTTTTTGGTTTAGGAGGTAAAAATTCTTGCATAGTAGGACCTAAAATACGTGTTCCTAATAAATCATTAGTTCCAGTTTTTAATAAAATTACTGCATCAGTAGTACATGATAAATAATAACTTATAGTATTTCTTATCATTTGACCACGCATTCTTATAACAACACCTTTATATTTTTCTCCTTTTTTAACTTTTTTATTAGGAATAACCTTTTTTATTGAAACAAAAATAAGTTCTCCTAATTTAGCAAATTTTTGGTTTTTATAAACTCGTAAACACTTGGCAAATTTTGCCCCGGTATTATCTATTACTAATATCCGTTGTCCAACATGAATCATTTTAAAATTCTAATGACCTTCGAAAGCCTCTTTTAAATAAATGGCAGTTAAAATAACAAAAACTAATCCTTGTAAGAAACAAATACCAAACTCAATAACTAAAATGAATGATAAAATAATAGCTGGAAAAATTCCAAAAATTTTTAATCCAATATTATCAAATTCAACAAAACAAGTAGCAGTTAAATCTGATAAAATATGAACAAGAGAGTGACCTGCTAACATATTAGCAAAAATTCGAACTCCTAAACTTAAAGCACGAGCTACATAAGAAATAACTTCAATAATAGTAATAAATACAGCTAATTCTCTAGATTCAATATTTTTTGGTACAAATCCATAAAAGAAATTCTCTCCTCTAACAATAATTGCTAAAGCAGTTACACCAAACCAAACACTGAAACTTAATGATAAACTAAACCATAAATTACTAGTAAGACAGAAACTGAATGGAGTTAATGCAGTTAAATTTAATAAATAAATAAATATGAAGAAACAAAAGAATATAGGAAAGAAAACTAATAAATTTCTATTAGCTAATGAAATAAAACTTTTTAATAAAAAATCAAAAGTTAAGGTATTTAAAATTTGCCAGACATTAGGTACATTGGTATATCCTTTGTTAAATACAATAAAAATTAAAACAATTAAAGTAATGACAATGAATAATGAATTATAAATGTTTAACCAATAAAACGAATAAGTAGTTAAATCTCTATTATGCATATCAATAGCAGTTAAACCAATTTTTTTATCCATATAATCAGCAATAGTATAATTATAATATTCTTCTTTAAATAAGTCATTTAATAAAAGTCTATCAGAAATCCAATTATAGAAAACATTACTTAAATAAGTAAGAGATGGATTAAATCCTCCTGGAGTAGTTGGAGTAACATAAATATCAGTTAAAACATAACCAGCTATTATACAAAAAGTATTTTCATCAACAACTAATCCAGCTTGTTTATTATTATTGTCAAATAATAATAATTCTTTTAAAGTATTATCTCTGTTATCTACTGCTTCAGTAATATCAACATATAAATTTTTATCCGCTAATAAATTATCAAAAGTAAGAAGATATGCAGTAACAAGTTCATGAGGATTAGACCAAATATAAAAAAAATCTAAATTTTTATACCAACGAACACCTTCAGCACCAGTATAAAATTCATTCATGATTCTTTGTTCAACTAATAATGAATGAATAGAATCATAATGAGTAGGAGATAAAATAAGTCTATCGCTTAAAAATGGAGCAATAAAAGATAAATAAGTACTAACTTCATCAAAAACAACTTGTTGATGAACGTTTTCAGATAATAAAATATTTAAACTATTTTTTTTAAAATCTTTATCTAAAGGTAATAAAAGATCAAAAATTTCAAAATTTGGAACTAATTTTCCAAAAATTAAAGTAAATTCGAATTGTTCTAATGGCGAAAATAAAAATAAATTAGTCATTTGAATCAGTTTCAATGTCAGTGTTTTATGCTAGTCAAAAACCTTTGCTTTGGACAAAGAAAAAATATAAGTAAATAAATTTACTTATAGGGTACTTACTTATAAAGTAAGAAATCCTACGTAAAGAGTAGGCAATGGCCGAGTTATAAAGTAAATATAATAAACATCTATTAGATAAAAAAGAATAATAAATTATATTATATTTTTTGTTAATGCATAATGTAGATTATATATTGAATACATAAATTAATTAAATTTTTAATTTAATAAAAATATTAAATTAAAGATATTTCCATTTAATAGTTCTATCTAAAAGATCATATTGTTTACTTTTACCTTGATTTATTTTACTAACTAAGCGAATAATACCTAAATCGATAAAAGTTGGAGTATGTATTTTAAAATAATAATTAATAACTTCATTACATAATTCTGTACGTAATACAATATTACTTCCGAAGCCTTTTAATCGTTTAGCGATTAAGATTCCATGAGTTCGAAACATTTTATGGCTTTTTCTATGATACCATTTAACAAAAACAATACTCCCAGTAGGTATACCGCGAATTTGTTTTAAAAAATCTTTATTTTGAGGTTTATTATTAGCACGTTTAACTTGAAATCTACACATATTTTTTTATACTTTTAAATCGAATAATATCTTTTAAATGATACTATATAATATTTGACCAATTTTAGAATGACAAACGGCTCCTTTTAAGATGTAATGTCGTAAATGAGTAACATTTACAACACATACACGCATAAATTTATTGTTTACTTTAAAATGATGTGGAAAGTATTTTCCTAAAATTTTATACTTTTTATTATTTTTAAACAACCAAATAAAAAAAAACCATTGTCCTTTACGACCTCTACGAACAAATTTTATTTTTAAACTTCTATAATGTAAATTTATCATTTTTTAAGATTTATAGATTTTTTTTGATTATTTCATTATACTTTGCAACTCCATCAGCTAAAGCAAGATTAATTTCATCCGGATTTTTTAAAAATAAATTGAAAGGCGAAAAATAATAAAGTCTAGCATTAGTATGAAAAGTTGTTGAATATCCAAAAGTTCGTTTTAAAGCTGAAAGATAATATTTATATTTACCTTTGGCTTTTTTATTAACATCTGGTTGAAATAAATAATGATACCCTTTATTTTTAAAACGTTTTTTTATATTTATGGGAGAACAAGCATCAGTAGCAACTAAATTATATTTAAAAAGTGGTAAAAGACCTCGTGCTACTGCAATTTTACTACGTATACGTATAGTTAATCGTTTTAATGATCTTCTATGCATAAATTTCATAACAGTATAGTTTGGTCGCTTTCTAATAATATTTTTTGTTTTTCTAAAGAATCTTGCAAGATATTTTAAATTATATGGTTTTGGAGTGACATATCCAGTACGTAAATCTTCAATTAAATTAGTAAAATCATATCTACGATATGGACGAATACGTACTAAATAATGAGTAAGGAAAGTATGCAATTGATTTGCATATTCTCGTTCTTCAGAAATACCACTAAATAATGGCCCGACAAAAGAAGTTAATAAATAAAGAAATAAAAATTTAGGATTTCTTTTTAATTCAGGTTTAATTAAAAAGAAAGTTTTTAATTTACTAATTAAATTGATAAAACTTTGATAAGAATTATCTTTTAAAAAGTTATTATAAAATCTTTTACAACTACGATTAATTCGTTCAACTCTTTCTGGAACGGCTAATCTATGATTTAATTTATTAAGTAATAAGTTTCTACTTATTGTATTAGATCCTTTATATTTAAAAAATTGAGATTGTAATACGATCCAAGGTTTAGTTAAGCGAATTATATTGTATTTTGTAAATTTTTTACGTCGGAAAGATCTAGAATCTAAATCACGTTGAAATAATAATGGTTTACGAGGTAAATAGGCATAAGAACTTTCAAGAGCGTCTTCTCGTTTGTTTAAAATAACGCGAGGTCGACTAAAATATTCTCTAAATTCATCATTTAATTCATCATTAACATGTTTCATTAACCATTTTTTTAATTTTGGATTGAATCTAGTTTTACGATGATTAGAATAATATTTCTCCTTTTCCATTATTCTTATAAAATATTCTAAAGACATTTGTCTTTTTTTTTGTATATTGTTTAATAATCTTTTTTCTAAATGATGTTTATAAGAAAAAATAATTGTATCAAAAATTTTTCGTTTTACATGACGTTTACTTATTAATAATTGATCCAAAATTTCATTATAACTTAATATCTTTGAATTTATTGGAACAACAAATTTTGAATCATAATATCTCTTTTTTTTTTGAATTAATTTACTAGCGAAACGATTAACAAAATAACGTAAATGTAAATTAATTTTATAAATTTTAGATAAAACTTTTCTTATTTTATGCATATGTTTACGATCATAAAAGAATTCAACACATTTTATATATTTTGCATTAAGTCTTTTTTGTTTTCGTAAATTTACAATATATTTTTTAGTTTGCGATATATAAGTACGAGCAATTTTTTTTCGATAAATTTTATAATCCTTACCGATTAAATAAAATTTAGTATGATGTCGAACCATATTGATTTGTATATTTAACCACAATAATTTACGACGTAAAACTAATTTTTTAATTATTCTTGCAATTAATCTAAATAATTGTTTTCTTGCAACTAGTTTATAAATACGACGTAAATTTTTACGATTAACTTTTTTAGGAGTAGTAAAAAAAAATCCTTGAATTAAATGTTTAAATAAAAGTTTATCTTTTAATAAAGCATCTATTTTAGATTTATAATAATCGATTTTAAAATTTTCATATTTAGTAATAGTACGAAATCGATCTCCACTAGACCAATCAGATTTGATTAAAAAATGCTTAGTCATAGCATTTTCTTTCATTTTATTAAAATAAGTTTGGTAATAGAGATTATATTTATTTTTATTAACTAAATGTGGTTGTTTTAAAACTGTTGAAATAATAAAAGAACTTGAAATTTTTTTTATTAAACTTTCTAATTTACTTAAATTTACAATATATTGTTCTAAATTAGAAAGTTTAAATGTTAAAAAATCTTCAGACTTAGCTAATAATTTTTCCATAGCAAAATCACGATAAGTAACAATCTTTAATAACACTTTATCTTGAGTTGATATTAACGAAAAATTTAATAAAAGACGGATAAAAAAATAATATAAAAATCGTTGTTTTTTTTCTCCAGCTTTTTCAGACTTTTCAAATTCCGACTCACTTATTGGAGTTAATAACACTAAATTAACATCAGAAATTTCATTATCGTATTTTAATGGAGGAAGACTATAAAGATTACTAAAATTTGATAATCGTTCTAATTCTAATTCAGACTCGTCACGTATAATATTTTTTAATTCAGGAAAGATTAAAAGCTCTAATTCTGAAGGTGGTACAGCTTTATTTTCTTGTCTTAATATTGAACTCATTATATAATTGTAAAATAAATTAAATTTAATTTAATAAGTGTAAATTAATTTGATTATTATTCTGATTTGAAGTTAAAAAAAAACATTCGATAGTATATTTTTTAATATCATTTTGAATAATTAACATTAATTTAATTCCTAAATTTTCAATTTGAAGTGGAATAATAAATAATATAATTAAAACGTAAATTAAAAATAAGGCACTAAAAGCTAAAAGAATTTCATCAATAGATTTAAAAAAGTCTAATTGTGGCATAGTTTCGATTTTTAAAGTTTATTTTTTTTCTAAAAAGCATATAGCAAAAACTCTTTTTTTACCTAATTATATGAGGTAAGTTGAAAATAATATTAATATAATCATCCTATTTTATAATTTTTTTATATTAAACCTGTTAAACCTAAAAAACCAACTTTTCTATTAACTAAAACAGGTGTAATAGGATTAAGTTCTGGTGGTAAACCAAGTCCTTCACCCCAATAAAACATCGCCTGATCTATAAAATAATCAATAAAATCTTGTTGGTAATTATACCACTGAAAATCATAATTAAAAGTATCAAAATCATATTTTTCAAAAGCTAATTTACTATAATCATCAAACTTATTCCATAAATTTGGTTCCATCAATTCTTTATCTATTAATTTTTCAGTAAGCGACATTTTAGAATTATTATATTTTTTAGGTACATATTTTTCTGACGCGCTTAATTTATTATCAATATCTAAAATTCTTAAAGTTTCAATATATAAAGACTCCATTAATTCAAAAATTTCTGTGTTGATTGATGATTCATCAATTCCCTTATTTTTTTCTAGATATTTTTCATATAAAGTTAATTTTAAAGTATCATCAGCTCTATGTTCAGCACGTAATTCATTATCGATCTTTAAACTTTTTAATACCATAAAAAACATATCTTTTGATGATCTAATAAGCTCATCATAAGTAAGAGTAAACGATTTAGTTTTTTTTTCATCAGTATAAAAGGTATATATATTTTTTTTCATATCTATTTTATATTTTTAAAATAACATATCAATAAATATTAATAAATCATTGAAAAAAAATATGAACCCTAAATTTATAATTATAATTATAAGTATAATTATATAATCAAAAAATTTAAATGGAGTATAATTTAAATAAGTATTAGTTTTAGAAAAACATAAGCGTTTAAGAATAAGGAAATAATAAAAACCAGTAAATAAAGTACAAATAACACAAATTGCAACAGTATAATAATATTCAAGTTCGATTAAACTACTTAAAATAAATACTTTTGGGAAAAAACCAAGTAACGGAGGTAAACCCATAAAAGCAAAAAGAGAAAAAACTAAACCAAAGGCTAATAAAGGATTAGCTTTTGTAATATTATTTATACGTTCTAAATTATTAAAAATAATATATTGATCTTTATACTTGGATAAAAAAAAGAAAAACGAAATTAAATTAAAAAGATAAACAACTAAATAACTTAAAGATAAAGTTGTCGCTAATCGTGGATTTTCAAAATAAAATACAAAAGGTAATAAAACAAAACCAACAGTTACAATTGAACTATAAGCAAATAATCCTTTTAAATTTCGTTGTCGTAATCCACCAATACTTCCAACAATAATAGACGCAACACTTAAACCAAGAAATATATTTTCATAATACATACTAACAAAATATAAAAGATGTTGTAAAAGATTTATTAAAACAAAAACTAAGATTACTTTTGATACAGTAATTAACCAAATAAAAGTAACCGGAGAAACTCCTTTATAAACATCTAATATCCAAAAATGGAATGGAACTACTCCTAATTTTAAAAATAAAGAAATTAAAAATAAACTTCCGCATAATGCATAATATTTTAAATCTGGACTAAAATAAAGAAATTCATATCGCATAAACATACCAATATCAAAAAGATTTAAAATACCAAAATTTAAAATAACAAAAGTAATACCAGCAAGAAAAAAAACTGTTCCTAATAATCCGATTAAACTATATTTAATGGCAGCTTCTATTGAAACTTTTCTTCCTAATCCAGCAACTAATAAATAACTAGATAATGAAAATAATTCTAAACAAAGAAAAATACCTATTAAGTTTGCTTGAAAAAGAATAGCTAATGAGGCAAACATAAAAAATGATAAATAAATTAATTCTTCTTTTTTTAAATTAGTTTTATATCGATAAATTAATTGACATAAAAGAAAAAAAAAACAAATTAGAAACATTAAAGTATAATAAACAAGCGGATCAAAAATTAAAGCGGTAGTATCACTAAAAACAATAATCAATGGATAATACTTAAAAACTTTAGTGTAAAGAACTGCAGAAAAAACTAATGCAGACATTAAACCAATAACACGATTTCTAAGTAAATCAATTGAATTATAATCTTTAAAGTCGATTCTATCACTATATGGCCGTGAAGGCATTATCGGTAAAAAAAAACCGACAAAAAATAGAAAGAAAGCGAATGGCAAAATTCCAGCTATAAAATAACTGAGAAATGCATCAGTGCTTTCACCAATTACCAATATTTCATCATTACATACAACATAGCGATTTTTCATTTGGGGCTTAATTTTTTACGATGTATTCTACCACTTCAAGGTTTTGTACTATAAAACCTGGGCAAATACCAAATAATAAAACAAAAAAGAATAATATAAATAAAATAAAAGTTTCACCATTAGTTAAATCATAAATAACACTAAATTTAGTATCAATTTGATTGTATAAAGTTCGTACAATTAAAATTAAACAAAATAAAGTACAAAAGAATGAACTAAAAACTCCAATTATTAAAGCAAAATAGTTGTTTTCTAACCCTAAAGCAAAAAATACAACAATTTCACCAACAAAATTACAAGTTCCTGGTAAACTTAAATTGGCAAAACAAAATAATAAAAAGAATAAACTAAATTTTGGCATAATACGAGCTAATCCTTTAATATATAATATATTTTTAGTATGGACCCGTTCATATAACATACCAACAGCAAAGAACATCGCACTAGAAATTAATCCGTGACTACACATTAAAAAAATAAAACCAATAATTCCAGAAGAAGTTTGAGTGAATAAACCTAATAATCCAATATTCATATGAACTACTGAAGAATAAGCAATGATTTTTTTTAAATCAACTTGACGAATAGCAGCTAATCCTCCATATAAAATTGATATAGAAATTAAAGTAATAAAAAAGGCTTTATATTCAATTAAAACATTAACAGAAATTGGTAATAATAATCGTAACATTCCATAACCACCTAATTTTAATAATATTCCAGCTAATAAAACAGACCCTACTGTTGGAGCTTCAACATGAGCTTCTGGTAACCATAAATGTAAAGGGAAAACAGGAATTTTAACTGCAAATCCAAAAAATAATAAAATAGTAAGTAATCTTTGTTCTTCTAAAGTTAATTTATCTAAATTTGATAATGAAGTAAATTCAAGATTACCGTATGCTTTATAAATTACTAATAAAGAATATAAAAGAAAAATTGAACCTAATAAAGTATAAAAAAGAAATAAATAAATTGAATGAACTTTTCGTCCTCGTGAACCAAAAAAATAAATTAAAAAAATCATAGGAATTAATAAAAATTCAAAGGATACAAAAAATAAGAAGAAATTCGAAGCACTAAAACATAAAATAATAAAAAATTCTAATATTAATAAAATAATAAAAGATCTTTGTTTTAGACTTATACTATCTTCTAAATGAACATATAACAAACATAATGGAAATAAAAATCCAGTTAATAATAAAAAGAAATAAGATATATTATCAACAATTAAACTATGAACTCCAAAATATGGTGGTATCATTGTTAATTGATAAACAAATTGACTTCCTATAATTGTAAAATCTAAATAACAAGATAAGATTGAATAAATTACGAAAATCAATAAATTTGAAATAAAAACAAAAAAAACAGTTAATCTATTATAAAATAATACTAGAAAAACTAAATTTATAATTAACACAACTAACGGTAAAGCTAAAAATATAAAGTTTAAATTTAAGTTCATGTTCATATTCATATATTTTTTAAAAAATTGTTAAGTATATCATTAAGATGCAATAAAATACACCAAAGAAAAATACTAAATAATAATCAAATAAAATCCCACGTTGAGTTTTAATAACTCGTCGGGATAAATTATTGAAAAATTTAGTTATACCAAATGAACCAAGATATTCTAAGTAACCACGATCAACAGTTTTAACTACAGTTTTATACATAGTTTTATAAGTTGTCATAGTCATACCTTTATAAATACCTCCCCAATACCATTTTTGAGCTAATACAAAATAAATATAAAAGAAAAAATAAAAAAATACTCGTAATTTACGTTGGGCTAATGAGAATTGACCTGGAATAAAATGATAATGTTGAGTCTCTTTCTTATCAATTATTTGAATTGGAAAGCTATTTGCACCATTTTTAATATATTCTAAGTATAATTCACGTAAAGTAAAAGTATAAGCTTGTGCAAAATAGTATCTATAATATTTATTACAATAATAAGGAACAATAATTAAACTAAGTAATGGTAAATATTTTACATAAAAATGAACAATTTCAAAATTAGCAATAGAATGTCTTATAATTAAACTAGAACCAAAACTAGTTGTACCTAATCCAATAAAAAAATCTTGACTTAAGAAACCAAAAAAAATAGTTAATATAGATAAGGTACATAATGGAATTAAGACTTCTTTGCTACATTCATGAGCATTTTGTAATATAAATTTTGAACCACGATAATTAGAAAAAAAAATAAATTTAATACATTTAACAGAATAAAAACAAGTTAAAATTGCACTAAAAAATAAAATATAAAATAAAAATTTATTAATAATTGAAGTTGAAGTAAAGATTGATATTAAAATAGATTCTTTTGAAAAAAATCCAGAAAAAAATGGCATACCAACTAATCCTAAAAATCCAATTAACATTGCAACAAAAACAGAAGGTAAATAATCTTTTAAACCTCCCATTCTTCTTAAATCTTGTTCTTGATGTAAACTATGTATAATAGCTCCTGAAGTTAAAAATAATAAACATTTAAAAAATGCATGAGTATAAAGATGAAAAAAAGATAAATTAAATGCACCTTCACCACAAGCGGCTACCATATAACCTAATTGACTACAAGTTGAATAAGCAATAATTTTTTTTATATCTACATGTAATAATGCAATACAACCAGCATAAAAAGCAGTAAATCCTCCTAATAATTCGAGTAGGCTTAATAAACGAGGACTATGTACTAACATAAAGTTAAATCTAATTAATAAATAAACTCCTGCAGTAACCATTGTTGCTGAATGTAATAAAGATGAAACTGGTGTTGGACCCTCCATCGCACTTGGTAACCAACCATGTAATCCTAATTGGGCAGATTTACCGGCAGCAGCTATTATAATAAAAAAGCAACATAATTCACAAAAGCTAAATCTAAAATCATTTTCTTTAAAATTAATAAACCAAATAACATCAACATCTTTAGTTCCTGCATAATCGAAATAAAATTGAAAGAAATGAGCAATTCTATTACCGACATCAACTTCACGCGGAAGACTCCAGATATCAAAAAAATGAAAACTAACAGTATCAAAAGCAGTTGGTAAGTATTTATTAGTATAATAAGGCATTAATTCGCGCATTACAACAATATCAAAACTATTTAATAAAAAAAAAACAGCTACAATAAAAAAATAAAAACCAATATCACCAATTTTATTAAATAAAATAGCCTGAACAGCTGATCTATTTGCTTCTAAACGAGTATGCCAGAAATTAATTAATAAAAAAGAAACTAAACCAACGCCTTCCCAACCTATGAACATTTGCATAATATTACCGGAAGTAACAAATAATAACATAAAAAACGCAAAAAATAAAAGATAAACAAAAAATTTACCCTTATTAATATCATCTCTCATATAATCTAATGAATAAGTTTGAACTAAAAAAGTAATAATTAAAATTAATGCAGACATACTTAAACTAATAGTATCAAGCATTAAACTCCATTCAGCATCAACATTATTTATTTTAATCCAAGAGAAAGATAAAGTAATAATTTTCATTTTATACGCGGAATAAGTAAAAATATCTATTAAATTATACATTAAGATTATTAAACTTACACCTAAACTTTGTAACGAAATCCAAGTAATAGCAGTTGTTCCAAGAGATCGGCGAAAAAGATAACATAATAATCCTGTAAAAAATGGTAAAAGTATAAAACCTATTTCCATGTTTTTGTATAATTTATTTAGCTTATTTAATAAAAGTTAAATAAGTTTTGTATTTTTTAAGATTGATTATATTTATTTTTCCAAGTAAATTTAAATTGACGAATGGAGCTTTTATTTTAGAATTATCTAAAAACGAATTAGTTTTATAATTAGTATGTACTTCGGCCTGATATTTTAAATCTATATTCGCTTTTAAAAAACTATTAATTTCATTTATAATAAAAATCATAACTGATAATAAGATAATAATAATACAAATTTCCCCAACTTCGAAGTTAATTAAATCCTTTTTAACTTCAAATATATAATTAACAATTCCCATAACTAAAATTCCTAAATTCCAAAAAGTGTAATTTTTCATTTTATATTTTAATTTTAACGTTCAATACCTTTTTTATAAGGTTTTCATAAGATAACTTATTAACTTATACAATAATTGAGGGTTTTCTTGGTTCCGTAATAGGAGCTAAAATTGGCTCTAACTAACTCTTTTAGGATTATTTGCCTCTTCGATAGCGGCTAAATGTTGTTCTTCGGTTATTGGAGCTAATCTTTCTTCTAAAGTTAAGTCTTCATAATCATTTAAGTCAAAAATTTCATTTGTTTCAATTCGAATAAAAAGAAGATCATAACGATGTATAAGATAAGTAGTCCAAAGAATAATACTATTTGAAAAGAAAACTAATAAATAAAGAATAAATAATAAAATACTAATTACAGCAGAAATTGCACCGAAAGAAGCAACAGTATTTAATAACATATAATAATCTGGATAATCTGGAATTCTACGAGGCATACCAGCTAATCCTAAGAAATGCATTGGAAAGAAAGTAATATTAACACTAATAAACATAGAATAAAAGTGTAAACGAGAAAAAGTACCTAAAAGTCTTTCTTTAGTAACTGGATATCTGCTCCAATTAATGACAGCATTATTTACATTATCATTAACAGCTTTTTCAGTTCCAATATATTTACTGAGATCACTAACCATACGATAACGTAAGTTATAATCAGCAGGAATATGAGGAGATTTATACATAATAGGAAGCCAGAAATAGAATCCAGCAAAAATAGCAAAAACAGCTCCCATTGAAAGAACATAATGAAAATGAGCAACAACATAATAAGTATCATGTAATGCAGTATCAATACCAGCAATTGCTAAAATTAATCCGGTTAATCCACCTAAAGTGAAAAGGAAAAGGAATCCTAAACTGAATAACATTGGAGTAGTTAATTTAATACGTCCACCCCAAATAGTTAATAACCAATTAAAAATTTTAATTCCAGTAGGAATAGCAATAATTAAAGTTGCAGCTGAGAAATATGCTCTAGTATCAATATCTAAACCAACAGTAAACATATGGTGAGCCCAAACAAGGAATCCTAAGAATCCAATAGATAAAATAGCATAAACCATACCATAATAACCAGAAACTTTAATATGACCGCTACTTTCTAAAATTTGACTAACAATTCCGAAAGCAGGTAATATTAAAATATAAACTTCTGGATGACCAAAAAACCAAAAAATATGCTGGTATAAAACTGGATCTCCACCACCCATTGCTTCAAAAAAGCTAGTATTAAAATGACGATCAGTTAATAACATGGTAATACCTGCAGCTAAAACTGGTAAAGCTAATAATAATAACATTGAAGTTACATATATTGACCAAACAAATAAAGGCATTTTAAAAAATGGCATATTAGCAGTTCTCATTCCAGTAATAGTACATAACATATTAATTGCTCCGGCTAATGAAGAAGCTCCAGCAATATGTAAAGAAAAAATTGCAAAGTCAACACTAGGACCTGAGTGAGCTACAATTGAAGATAATGGTGGATATAAAGTCCAACCGGTTCCAGCACCATCTTCAATAACAGCAGATAAAAGTAATAAAATAAAAGATACAAGTAATGCCCAAAAACTAAACGCATTTAATCGTGGGAAAGCCATATCTGGAGCTCCAATCATTAAAGGAATAAACCAGTTACCGAAACCTCCAATTAAAGCTGGCATAACCATGAAGAAAATCATAATTAAACCGTGAGAAGTAATTAAAACATTATAAAATTGATAATTTCCATTTAAAATTTGATTTCCTGGATATGCTAATTCTAAACGAATTAATAAAGAAAAAAAAGTTCCTACTAATCCAGCCATAATCGAAAACATTAAATAAAAAATACCGATAGTTTTATGATTTGTAGTACCAAAAGTTTCAGCTACTGCGCGTCTATTTTTGAATAATACAATGGGTAAACATAAAATACTTAATGGTAATCTAATAAAAATAAAATATGCAAAATCAAACCATTTATATGCAAATATTTTAATTTGAATTAAAATATCATCAGAATTTCGTACTTCTTCTGGTGTATATAAATGATCGTCTAATAATGCATTAGGATATGGTATATGCTTTGTTTTATTATTTTTATTATTATTATTCATTAACTTAAACTTAAAAAACTAAAAAGAGTAGATCTAATTAAAGATCTACATCTAAAAGATGCTACGAAAATTATCGAACTCTAGTATTTTGTTGGTTTAAACTAATAAAATAAAGATCAATTAATAAATTTAAATATTTTTTTTTAAATAATATTTGATCTATAAAGGCGCGGTCATTTTGGAATCGTAAAAGAGCTAATTTATTAAGGAATCTTAATATATTTTTCATATGTAAGATTGGATCTTCATTTAAATAAAAATCATTTGATTTTCCATATATTCGGGTATTTCTAATAGAACTTGGGTCTAATTTACCACTAACTCCAGCAAAAATAGTAAATACTTGAGAAGCTAATGATAAAGGTACGTTTGCGTCTTGGTTTAATAATTTAGTAAGGATTCCCCCACGAGTTAAGAGACGTTGAGTATTTTCATCTAAATCTGAACCTAATCTAGCAAAAATTTCAATTTCACGAAATTGAGCTAATGCTAATTTTAATGATCCAGCAACATTTTTTAAAGCTTTTGATTGGGCAGCTGATCCAATACGACTAACAGATAATCCGACATTAATTGCAGGTCGAATACCTTTGAAAAATAATGCGCTTTCTAAGAAAATCTGACCATCAGTAATAGAAATAACATTAGTTGGAATATAAGCAGAAACATCACCGTATTGAGTTTCAATAATTGGTAAAGCAGTTAAAGCTCCACCACCAACTTTTTCAGTTAAAGAAGCAGCTCTTTCTAAAAGACGAGCATGAATATAAAAAACATCACCAGGATAAGCTTCTCGTCCAGGTGGTCGTCTTAAAAGTAATGACATTTGTCGGTAAGCAACCGCATGTTTACTTAAATCATCATAAATGATAAAAGCACGTCCATTTAAAATATCTCGAACGTATTCTCCTAATACACAACCGGCGTATGGAGCAATGAATTGTAATGGTGCTGAATCAGAAGCAGCAGCTGCAAAAATTGCAGTATATTTCTCAACTTGTTTTTCTACTAAGACATCACGGACTTTTGCAATATTAGCCATTCTTTGACCAATTGCTACATAAATTGACCAAGTGATGCTTCTAAGGTTTTTTAATATATATAACGCTCGATCATTTTCTTCTTTTTGGTTTAAAATAGTATCAATAGCAATGGTAGTTTTACCAGTTTGACGATCACCAATTATTAATTCTCTTTGACCGTGACCTATTGGAATTAATGCATCAATAGATTTAATCCCGGTTAATAAAGGAACTCTGACAGGTTCCCTTGAAATAATATTTGGTGCTCTATTTTCAACTGCTCCAGCTATATCTAATACATTTAATTTATGTTCTTCTCCTGAATCTAAAAGGATACCTAATCCATTTAATACTCTACCGAACATCCATAATCCAACTTTAACATTGAATAATTCGTCATTACGTAAAGCTTGAGCACCTTCTTTAATTTCTTCTTCTCGTCCGAAAAGAACGGCACTAATGAAATCTTGATCTAAATTGAAGACCATACCTAAAATTTTTTGACCTTGATTGTTAATCAAAGTAAGCATATCTCCTGCAGCCGCATTTTTCATACCTGATATTAAGACAATACCATCAGTAATAGAATAAACGAAACCTTGGTTATTTTGTTTAGTATAATTAATAACTTTTCCTTTTTTCATAATACAATAAAAACTAAAAAGAGTAGATCTAATTAAAGATCTACATCTAAAACTCTGTACGGATTTAAAAACTATAACCGCTTCTTATATCAATATACGTTTCGTCAGGACTTATATCAATATAAGTATTATTATTGCTAATAACACGGAAATAATTTTTAAACATGCTATTTACGTAATTGGTTTAATTTTAAATTACTTATAAGTAATTATTTATATATATACATTAATGTAAGTTTTTTTAACACTAAAATTTGGTTATATTTTATTTAGTATATACTAACTTCTTCTTTCTTTCGCTAATTTTAGTTAGTATATATTTTATTATATTTTATTTATATCAACTAAAAATTTTTATATTTTAAAACTTAAAAAATTGGGTTAACCAATAATTTAGTTTTAAATTACCAAGAAGCTAATACCTTAATAGGCATAAATCCATGATTTACACCACATAATTCGCTACACTGACCATAAAATTCTCCTTCACGGAAAATTAATAAGTAAACTTCATTTAAACGACCAGGAATAGCATCAACTTTTATTCCTAATGAAGGAACAGCCCAACTATGAATAACATCAGCAGAAGTAATTAATAAACGAATTGGAACACCAACTGGTAAATGTAAAGAATTATCAACTTCTAATAAACGTAAATCACCTGGTTGTAACATTTCTTCTGGAATCATATAGCTATCAAATTCTTTGTTAACAAAAGTATCAACACCTTCTTCGGTTTGGCCTGGAACTATATATTCATAACTCCAATACCACTGATGACCAGTAATTTTAACAGTTAAACCACCTAAATCTTCAAAAGCAGATGGTTCTAAAAATTTAAATAAAAACATAATAGAAGGAATTGCAATAATTAATAAAATTACAGCTGGAATAATAGTCCAAATAATTTCTAAATATTTTTGAATTTTATGAACTTCATTTAATTCTTCATCAGTTTCATTTAAGTTATAATAAAAAATATAATTTTTTTGATTAGCGAAATCAGTTTTAGATTTGCGTAATATAGTTTCTTTTAAAGTTTGAAAAAACTCATTTATATATAATGGTTTTACAGAATATAAAATTACAGCTGATGATAACCACCAGAAAACTAAACCTAAAATGGTAATTAGAATACACATAATAGTATCATGTAATATTACTAATTGAACCATAGTAAAAGTAGCTTCATCTTGAAAAGAGTATCTAGTTGAATAAACAAAATCAAAATAAAGGTTCATGATAATTAAATTTTTGAGTTTTTGGAATAAAAATATATTGATATAATTATATCAAAATTATGGGCGTTTAATTGGATTAGGAAATCTCATCCAAGGAAATCTAGCTAAATGGGGTATGTTTTCTAATTCAAATTTATTTTTAACAAAATAAATTTCAAAAGTATTTGTATTTAAATATAAATATGGAGGTAAACGACGAAAAATTTTTCCCGATCTTAAACCCTCTAAATATCTAACTTTATAATCATATCGTAAATCAGGACGTACAGAAAATACGTCTTTATCTTTTAAAATATAATTACAAGACTTGATTATTTTATTATTAACAGTTATAAAACCATTACTTATATATTCTTTTGCTTCTTTTAATGTAGTATAAAAATAAGTTCTTAAACACATAACATCTAATCGACGTTCTAACATTTTATAAAAATTATAAGTATAAGGAAATCCATTTTTAGTATGACTTTTTTTCATATGCATTTTTATGCTATGAAAATCAAGGTTTTCATAATATAATTGTAATATTTTTCGAGTTCGGCGTTTTCGTTCTTTACCAGATTCTCTTAAAGAATAAATTTCAGGTTCACGTCTTCTTAATTGTCGGTAATAAAGATACATAATAAAAGATCCTTGTGTTCGGTATATACCGTCATCAGTTTCTTTTAAAAATTTTTCATGACGAGTAACACTTTCTTTATAAAGACGAGTATAACGGCCCCAAGCATCGTGCGGATATTGAGTTAAAAAAAAACATGTTTTTCGATCGTATTTTCCTAAAATCATTTTAAATGAATTTTTTTGTTATAATATTAATTCTATAAGAATAATATTAAGAAAGCCATCATTAATGCAAATAAGGCAATAGCTTCAGTTAAAGCAAAACCTAAAATTGCATAAGAAAATAATTTATTTTCTAAACTTGGGTTACGAGAATAAGCAATGATTAAGGCGGCGAAAACTAATCCAATTCCGACTCCTGCTCCAGCAACTCCAGTAGTAGCAAAACCAGCACCAATTGATTTTAATGAAGAAAAAAATAATGGATTTTCCATTTGATTTGTATTTTATGAAAGTTTCAATTGTAAAGTTAAAAAGTTTAAGTTTCTTTTCAAAACTTACTTAATAACCTTAACTTTAAAATAATATAATTCTTCAAATTATTTAATTTTGTACTTAATTATTAAATAAAATAACTAATTTTTTTCCCATTCAAGACCTTTATAGATCCATTCAAAATAAAAACCTAAAGTTAAAAGGAATAAAAAATAAAATAAAACTACAAAACTAATAAAACTGACAAATTTTACAACCAACATAAATGGAAATAAAAAGACAATTTCTAAATCAAAAATTAAAAATAAAATTGCAATTAAATAAAATTTTATATTAAATTGTTTACGCGCATTATCAAATGGAATAAAACCGCATTCATAATGACTAACTAATTCTTTTTCATGAGTTTGCTTGTTTAATAAATAAGAAAGAGCAAATAAAATAAAAGATATACCTAAGGCAAATATTAAAAAGAAAAAAAATTCAACGTAATTTAAATAATATAAGCTTTTAGTCATTTTAATCTACAAAAATACTTTGACGTTTAAAAATACTAGGAGTATAAACAGCTGGAAATTTTCTTTTAAATGGATTATTAGTTTCAATTAAATTAAAATATTTACTTTTAAAACGTGGAGCTTTATATTTTGGATTTCTTGATTTTAAATTTCCTAATAAAATTCTATTTTCAAAATTTATAATAAATGGCATTAAAAATCCTAAAATAAAAAAATAGAAAAAAGTAGTAATTTTACAAATCTCAAAAAACGGATATTCAACTGATTTTCCTGATGCCCAACTTAATAAAAGACAGGTACCAACAAAAAACCAGAAAACTCTTCTATAATAAGGTCTAAAAAGAGTTCCAGTTGTTTTAGTTTCAATAGTTAATGGTAAGAGAAATAATAAAAATAATGAAGATAATAAGAAAATAATTCCTAATAATTTATTTGGTACAGAACGTAAAATACCATAAAACATTAATAAATACCATTCTGGTACAATATGTGCAGGAGTTTTTAATGGATCAGCTGGAATATAGTTATCTGGATGATTAACATAATTTGGGTTAAAGAAAACAAAAAATAATAAGAATAAACAAATATTTATTCCAAGTAAATCTTTAACTACAAAATATGGAAAGAAACTTAATTCGTCAGCACTTTTTATAAAAAATCCTAATGGATTATTAGATCCAGTATTATGTAAAAAAATCATATGTAATCCAAATAAAAATAAGATTACAAACGGCATTAAATAATGTAAACCATAAACTCTAGTTAAAGTTGGTTGACTTATTCCATAACCACCCCAAATAAAAATTAAAAGATCGTTACCTATTTTTGGAATAACAGAAACTAAACTAGTTATAACAGTAGCCGCCCAAAAGCTCATTTGACCCCAAGGTAAAACGTAACCTAAAAAAGCAGTAAACATCATAGCTAATAAAATTAATAATCCGCTAAACCAAGTCCACATTCGTTCTTCAGTAAAAGATAAGGTATATAAATTTTTAAATACATGACAATAGACGACTAAGAAAAAGAAAGACGCACCATTAGCATGTAAATAACGTATAAGCCATCCTTTACGAACTTCTCTCATAATGAACTCAACACTATTAAACGCCTCATTAATATCTGGAATATACCAAAAAGTTAAAAATATTCCTGTTAAAAATTGAATAATTAACGCAAATAACGCTAATGATCCAAAATTCCAAAAATATGATAAATTTTTAGGAGTTCCATAAAAAATACCTTGACTTTTTATAAATGTTAGAAAAGATTTCATAATAAGTACAAAGATTAATAGACATAAAATAAATATGAAGAATTACATAAAATGAGATGTAGTAACTAATAAAACATTTATCACGCAAATTATGCTTCTACCATATAAGTTTATTCTTTTTTTTATTATTATAAAATTGAAATTAGAATTTACTTTTTAAAAATAAAGTTTATATCGTTTTTTACTTTGTTTAATTAATTTATTTTTATTTTTAGTAATTAAAACTACTGATAAAATTCCTAATAAGAAAATATTAGTTAATATAATAATGAAATAGAAAAAATACTCATATAATACAATTCCTACCTCAACGGTTTCAGAAAAATCATATAAATCATATCTTTCACTTTGTAAGGGGTTATTTTCAATAATTATATTAAAATTCATAAGTGCATCTTGATTACTATATTTAAAATAAGAAACAAAAATAAAAAAAGTAAAAAAAACTAAACTAACATTAAATAATTGAACTTTAAAGGAATAATATTTTAATGGTTTAAATTCTATTAACATGATTACAAATAAAAATAAGACCATAATAGCCCCCATATAAATAATCATACAAAAATAAGTTATAAGTTCAACTCGAAATATAAAAAATGATAAAAATAATAATAAAGAAAATAAAATAAAAGAATAAACTTTATACATAGTATTTGCAGTAAGCACAAATTGAAATAAACTTAAATATAATAAAATTAAATATGAAATTACTAACATTAGATTTAATTTTTATTAGACTATAAAAATAGCATTATGATTTTGGTTTCCCCAAACATAAACAAAACAAAATAATATTAACCAAACAACATCGACAAAATGCCAGTACCAAATTGCTGATTCTAAACCAACATAAGTACCATCGGCAAAATGATTTAATACTAAACGAATGAAAGAAACAACTAACATAAGTGTTCCTACAAAAACATGAAAACCATGAAATCCAGTTAACATATAAAAACATGAACCATAAATACCGTCAGAAATATATAAAGTTGCATTTTTATACTCTAAAATTTGTAAAAATAAAAATAATACCGCTAATAAAATAGTAGTAAGTAAAGCGTGAGCAGCTTCTTCTTTTATATATAATGGGCGAACTAAAAGACGGTGAGCCCAAGTTACGCTTACACTAGAAGCTAATAATATTACAGTATTAGCTAATGGAATTCCCATTGGATCAATAATATGGTTTTGTAAATCTACAGGTGGCCATTCACATAATAATTCAACAGATGGAATTAAACTAGAGTGAAAAAATGCCCAAAAAAAACCAAAGAAAAACATTACTTCTGATAAAATAAAAAATATCATACCTAAACGTAAATTTTCTCTAATTTTATCGGTATGTTCGCTTAAAGATTCAGTTATAACTTCTTCCCACCATTTATATAAAATAGTTATAGTTAATATTAAACTAGATATTAAACTAATATTTCCTTTTTTATAACCATGCATTAATAAAACAACTGAAAAAGCTAACCAACCTAAACTTAAGGCAAAACAAAAAGGCCATATACTTGGTTTTAAAATATGAAACGGATGAAAATTTTTTTTCATTTGACTTAATTTTATTTTTTGATTATACTTTCTATAATCTCTTTTACATAGGCTACACCCTATATTTCTACATTTGTAACATATTACTCAATTAATAATTATTAATTACTTGATAATATATCTTTACAAATAGCAAGTTAGAAATTGCTATTTTTCAACTATAATTCTATTGAATAGAATTATTTTTTACTTTATTTAATTATACTTATTATAATCGAGTTTACACATGCTTTTTGTTTTTACTCATTTATTTTCTACTAATTATTAGTAGTTGTAACTTTCATGGTAAAATTTTTAAATTTTTATGCTATTATTTAGTCTTATCTATAAATATACATTAATATAATTTCTTTAATACTAAAATAAGGGTTATAATTTTATTTATCTTTATAAGCTTTTATATTATACTACTTATAAATTAAATTTTACCTTTCATTTTTTTTAATCTACTATTTATTTCGTCTCTTTCAACCTTTTTTTGTTCTTTTTTATATTGATTCCACAAATCACCTAATTTCTCATTATAACCTAAATGTCTTATTGTTTTATCATAATCCTCTATGCTACATTTAGCATAATTTTCAAAATTATATTTAGTAGAATCAATACGACGTTCATCAAATCTTTTTTTATCTAATTTTTTTTTAATTTGTTGACTTAATTCACTTGATCTATTTATATTTTCTTTATATATAATTAATTGTTGGTTAAAATAAAGTTCAGAAATACCTTTAAATTCAAATTCTTTCTCCACATCTTCAGCTTCTACTGCATAACGTTGAGCTCTACATCGTATTGAATCGTAATCATCATCAAGATGAGGCTCGTAAAAAGTATCTTCATCTACTAGCGAAGGAGCAGTAGTTTTATATAATACATATACATAATCTCTCCAGGCTAAATCATAACGATTCAATAATTC
>Ga0247806_10000317_pt1 | contig 32482 bp, 27 predicted proteins | sample UWRJL059202B1_FD_179935 | JGI IMG/M metagenome (GOLD analysis project Ga0247806, IMG submission 179935) | Plant litter microbial communities from Arlington Agricultural Research Station in Wisconsin, United States - UWRJ-L059-202B-1 | ecosystem: Environmental > Terrestrial > Plant litter >... | reverse complement strand
ATCCGCATTGCAGAAACGCCGAACAGGTACCTCGCGGGCATGATAGAGGTCGCGCTGAAGGACCACTTTACAGACCGCACGAACTGGCAGCGCATGCTCCGCAACGAGCAGGACGATACGATTGACCTGATCGAGGAAAAATGGCGGCTCGAAGAAGTACTTCCGGCCGACATGGTGGCGTATTTCACCGAGGACGATTCCGTACTGACTTTCCAATATCCTGTCATGGCTTATCCAAAGAAGGTGAAGAGCATGACTTTTGACAAAGAAAAGCTGATTACTGGTACATTGACAGGCATCAAAGGCCAATACCTGATCTTCGACAATGACATGGTACTGAACTTGCGCAAGCACACAGGCTACATGCTTGAAGTGACATTTTGACGCAATAAAATAACCTCGTCTGCCGTTTGTCAGTATATTTCAGAATGGTTCGAATATTGATCTGGCAACCTCGAAAAATAAAGTATAAAAACGATGTAAATATGCCGGCACAGTGTGTATATTTAGCATTTGAGTATCAATTAAAAGAGTAACAATATGTTTGGAAACGACGAATTTAAAAAATACGCTACGAAACATCAGGGAATCAGTAGCATGCATCTGGAGAGTTACATAGAATCATCTTTAACACCGTACATTATCGAGGAGCGTCACATGAATATGACGCAGATGGACGTTTTCTCCCGCCTCATGATGGACCGGATTATTTTCCTCGGAACGGGTATCAATGACCAGGTAGCGAACATCATCAACGCACAATTGCTGTTCCTCGAGTCTGTGGACCCGAAGAAAGACATCCAGATCTACATGAACTCTCCGGGCGGATCTGTTTACGCAGGACTGGGAATTTATGACACGATGCAATACATCAAGCCGGACGTAGCGACGATCTGTACAGGAATGGCAGCATCCATGGGGGCTGTATTGCTTTGCGCAGGTGCTGAAGGAAAACGTTCAGCGCTGAAACATTCGCGCGTCATGATCCACCAACCACTCGGAGGTGCACAGGGGCAAGCTTCTGATATCGAGATCACCGCACGTGAGATCGGGAAACTGAAGAAAGAGCTGTACGACATCATCGCTTACCACACGAAACAGGATTACGAAAAAGTGTTTGCTGATTCGGACCGTGACTACTGGATGACTTCAGAAGAAGCGAAAGCTTATGGAATGGTGGATGAAGTTTTGGTCAGAAACCCAAAATAGATTAACTTTGTCGCAAAAGTGTAGTAACTGATTGGAGGAGCCAACCTGTTTTCACGGGAAACACCTCTGAATAAATTGATTGAGCTGCATTTTTTTGCGAAAAGATTTTATAATAAAAGGTCATTAGCCGCAGGGCTGATGGCTTTTTTTGTCAAAAGAAACTATGTCAAAAAAAGAAACATCCTGTTCGTTTTGCGGAAGGCCGCGTGCCCAGGTAGGCATGCTGATTGCAGGACTTTCGGGCCACATCTGTGAGAGCTGCATCACACAGGGGTACTCCATCGTGCAGGAAGAGTTCAAAGGCGTGCCGGGCGATGGCGTGTCGGACCAGGCACCGCTGAATATCCTGAAACCTCATGAGATCAAGACCAAGCTCGATGAGTATGTTATTGGCCAGGAAGATGCAAAAAAAGTGCTTTCCGTTGCGGTATACAACCATTACAAGCGTTTGAACCAGCCGCCAACGAAGGACGAGGTGGAAATTGAAAAATCCAACGTGATCCTGGTTGGAAGAACGGGTACAGGCAAAACCCTGCTCGCCAAAACGATCGCGAAAATGCTGAATGTTCCGTTTTGCATCGCAGATGCGACGGTATTGACGGAAGCAGGTTATGTCGGTGAAGATGTCGAAAGCATCCTTTCCCGTTTGTTACAGGCTGCGGATTACAATGTGAATGCGGCCCAGCAGGGCATCGTTTTCATCGATGAGATCGATAAGATTGCACGCAAGAGCGACAATCCGTCCATCACGCGCGATGTTTCCGGGGAAGGCGTTCAGCAGGCTTTGCTGAAATTGCTTGAAGGTTCGGTTGTCAACGTTCCACCGCAGGGCGGCAGAAAACACCCGGAGCAGAAAATGATCCAGATCGAGACGAAAAACATCCTGTTTGTATGCGGAGGAGCTTTCGACGGTATCGAGAAGATCATTGCACGCCGCGTGAATACGCAAACCATTGGTTTCAGCAGCAATGACGACGTGCGCATCGATGGCGATAATTTCCTGAAATATATCAATCCGACAGATATCAAGAGCTTTGGACTGATCCCCGAATTGATCGGCCGTTTCCCGTCCCTGACTTACCTCGAGCCGCTGGACGGAAAAAGTTTGAAACGTATCCTCACAGAGCCGAAAAATGCCCTCGTGAAACAATACCTGCGCTTGTTCGAGATCGATGGCATCAAGCTGGCTTTTGACGGAGATGTACTCGATTTTATCGTCGAAAAGGCCATTGAGTTCAAGCTCGGTGCACGTGGATTGCGTTCGATCTGCGAGGGTATCCTCACCGATGCGATGTTCGACCTGCCTTCGACGAAAGAAAAAGAATTCCGCGTGACGCTGGATTATGCAACAGCACAATTTTCGAAATCGAAAGTTGCGCGTTTGAAAGTCGCATAATACTGAAAAATAAATAGGGCCGGCATGGCCCGGTAACTACTGAAGCCGGCAGGTGTGAGATTTTCTTACCTTGCTGGCTTTTTTGTGTACATTTAAGCGCTTTAGATCAGATGATTAAAAAAAGTATATTGTCGCTATGGATCACCCTGTCTGCGATCCAAATCCACGCGCAGCCGGAAGCCGACGCCTGGACGAAGTACATGCTGCCTGCGGAGATCCACACGATGCTGGCGGCATATGTGGGAAATTTCGACCTGGAGATCACGATGTGGATGACGGAAGGCGAAAAACCACTCGTCATTCAGCTGCAATCTGCCCAGCAGATGATCCTTGGCGGCAGGTTCCTTGAATTGTCCCAACACGGAGAAATCATGGAGATGCCTTATGAATCCCGTACAACCATCGGCTTCAACAACGCCGCCCAAAAATTCGATCTGACATCGGTAACGAATACGGGAACCGGTATGCTGGCACTAAGCGGTGGCTGGGATCCGGTGGCACGTGTTGCCGAATTGTATGGGCAGCTTGCAGACCCGGGGACCGGGCAACCGATCTATGTGCGCCAGCAGATCCGCTTTACAGATGAAAATTCCCTGCTGATTGAAAATTTTGACCGGGAAACCGGCGGGACTGAGCGGAAAACAATCGCCTACAGGCTGACACGTGCCGACTGAAATTATCAGCCTCCCATTCCTTAATCTCCCGGTAACACTACCTGTTCAATCCTTAACGCAAGGGTAAACTTTGCTTAAAATCCAGAGCACAACGGTCGCGTACTTTTGTACTGTTATGACAGCAATGAACAGTACTTCCGAAATGATTTCCCCGATGCAGGCGAAAAACAAGCACCTGCAAACCGTTTTACTGATAGATGATGAGCCGGATATCCTGGAATTTCTTCAGTACAATCTTGAAAAAGAAGGGTACAAAGTGTACACGGCCCACAACGGCCTGGTCGGCGTGGAAATGGTACAGAAAGTGCGTCCTGCGCTGGTACTCATTGATGTCATGATGCCTGTCATGGACGGTATCGAAGCGTGCTACACGATCCGGAAGGATCCGTCTATCCAGCAGCCGATCATTGCTTTTTTAACCTCACGTGCCGAAGATTATTCACAGGTCGCAGGTTTTGAGGCCGGTGCAGATGACTACATCGCGAAACCGATCCGTCCGCGTTTGCTGATCAGCAAAGTGGAATCGCTGTTGCGCAGACTGAGAACAGATCAGCAGGCCCAGGGAAATATGGAAGTTTCCGGCATCAAGGTGAACCGTGAAAAATTCATCGTCGAGAAAAACGACACGCAGATCCAGCTGCCGAAAAAAGAATTTGAATTACTAGAGCTGCTGCTCAGCAGACCTGAAAAAGTATTTACGCGCGATGAGATCCTGAGCTCTGTGTGGGGCAATGAAGCGATCGTCGGAGAAAGGACGATTGATGTCCACATCCGAAAATTGCGCGAAAAACTGGGAGATGATTATATTCGCACCATTAAAGGTGTTGGATATACATTTGTAGACAGTGAAAAATAACAAACCCGTACATTTGATCCTGGGAGGAAGCGCAATTATTGTCGCCATTACCCTCGTGATCACGCTCATCCTGAATTACCAGGTCGTTTCTTTTCCCATTTGGATCGTCATTGCCCTGCCGATATGCCTGGGGTTGGCCTCATTCGGAATTTTCTATTTTTTTGTGGAACGTTTTATCAATGACCGACTGAAAGTTTTGTACCGTTCGATCCGCAAAGGAAAGATCACGAAAGACAAACATATTCCTTTCAAGATGACGCAGGAAGTTTTTGCGGAAGCTGAAAAAGCCACGAAGATCTGGGCGGAAGAACGCAATGTAGAGATCTCCAAGCTGAAAGAGCAAGAGCTTTTCCGCAGGGAATTTCTTGGCAATCTTGCACACGAGCTCAAAACACCCGTTTTTTCGATCCAGGGCTACATCCTCACTTTGCTGGAAGGCGGATTGGAAGATGAAACGGTGAACCGCACTTTCCTGGAACGCGCATCGCTTTCTGTGGACCGCATGGTACATTTGCTCGAAGACCTCGACCAGATCACGAAGCTGGAAGTCAATGGTATCAAGCTCGAATTCCAGAATTTTGACCTGCGCGAGCTTGTGCGGGAGATCATGGATTCCCTCGAATTGATTTCCTTGGAACGCAATATCACCCTTAACTTTGCCCGCGAATATTCGCCGATCATGGTGTTTGCCGACCGCGCGCGCATCAGCCAGGTATTGACCAATCTGATCAGCAATTCCATCAATTATGGGAACGACAACGGGCAAACTGTGATCCGTTTTTACGAAATGAGCGAACAGTTCCTGATCGAGATTTCCGACAATGGTCCGGGCATCGATGAAAATCACCTGCCGCGCCTGTTCGAGCGTTTTTACCGCGTCGAAAAGAGCCGTACACGCAATGAAGGCGGATCAGGTCTCGGACTCGCGATCGCGAAACACATCATCGAATCGCACAAGCAGGCCATTACGGTGCGCAGTACGGTTGGACTTGGAAGTACCTTTGCATTCAGTCTCGACAAAGCGAAAACCAATCCAGAGAAGCTTGTTACGAGCCGCGGCGTTCCGATCCGTTAGTTCAGTCTGATTTCCAGTGCGACCTGAACTCCCAGCTCGCTGAATTTTGATGTTTTTCCGCCAGGTACAATTGTTCTGCCTGCCCCGGTGTTGGGATCAGGATTCCTTTTTTTGCCAGTATTTTCAGGTCCATCAGCGTCGAATACCCCGCACGGGAAACGATACATGCGCTTGCATGGAACAGAGCGTCGGTTGTTTGCCAATCTGTGCCCGTGAAAATCTCCAGGGTATCCGGTAAATTTTCCGGCAGGGCATACGTTTGCGGACAAATGCAGGCCACGCGCGTTGCCGGCGGAATCCAGGCGGTCAATTCCCTGAAAAACTGTTCCGCATACGGTGCAGGACCACTAATCACAAACAACAGGTCGTAGCGGATTTCCGGGGAAACAGCAGGAATTTCAAAACGCGAAAGCGCACCGATGTAATCCATCTCAAAACCAGCCAGCGGAGCGCCCAGCTTTCCGGAAAGACTTTGTTGCGCATCGTCCGGAACCCAGAGTGTCCGGAACTTTTTCAGTAGGGAAACGTGGATATATTGTGCGATCCATTCATGTCGACGCACCGGCAAATGCAGTTGATGGATCAGCAGGATGGAAGGAACAGCATCTGCATAAAACCCATAGCGGTGATCGGAAATCACGAGATCAATATGGTGTAATTGCACCCATTTTTCAACCTGCCGGGATTCTGCCCGCATCTTTTTCCACATCGAAAATGCGTTTTTCAGCAGGTCGGAACGCCACTTTCCACGACCGCTGAATTTCAGGCCATAACCTGCATGGTCGATGTACTCCAATTCCGGAAAATAACTTTGAAAAGCGGCTTTCTGCACCGGATTACAGGCAATCAGCACCGTGTTTTGCTGTTGCAGGAGAATGCGAATCAGTCCGATGCAGCGCGAAACGTGCCCCATGCCCCAGTCGAGCGGAGAAATCAGGATTTGGCGGTGCATGACATTGGACAGTTCCACGACCTAAAAGTACATAAATTCGCAGGTAAGAACCGGGCAAATTGTATATTTACAGCAGTTGAACTGAAAAGTTGGAGACGCGCCACATGAAAATCTTACTTGTAGAAGACGACCTGACGATGAGTCAGAATATCCGCAGCTCGCTGCAGGAACAGGATTGCAGTGTGGAAATCGCCCACGATGGCCTGATGGCCGAAAAGCTGCTGCGCAAGATGGGTTTTGACTGCGTCGTACTGGATATCAATCTGCCGCACCGCAACGGTTACGAGCTTTGCACGTATTTCCGCACGTTCAACCAATCGACCCCGATTTTACTGCTGACAGCCTTTGACGAGCTGGAAGACAAAATCCAGGGCTATGAAAGCGGGGCAGACGATTACCTGACGAAACCTTTCTACATGAAAGAGCTGTATCTGCGCATCCAGTCGCTCGTGAAACGCAGTCTCAACCAGCCGGCTGTAGCTGTTTCCGACCTGATCGTACTCGATGAGCTCGTGGTCAAACAACGCAGCAAACAAGTCCGCAGGCAAGATACAGAAATCATCCTGACGCCGCGGGAGTACCAGATTTTACTGAAATTGATCCAGGCGCGTGGGGAAGTAGTCAGCAAGCAGGATTTCATCCGGGAGATCTGGGGCGGTTATTTCGATACGAATACCAACACGATCGAGGTGTATATTAATTTCCTGCGGAACAAGATCGACAAGCCTTTTGAGAAGCAGCTCATCAAAACGAAAGTCGGCTACGGCTATTACCTGGATGTATGAGGATACGCAATAAGATACTTGTCTATTTTTCCATCCTGTCGATTGTGCTGGTCGGCATTGCCTTCCTTGTGATCTATTCGCTGTTTTCGGATTACCGGCGCGAGGAATTCCACCAGCGTATCAAGGACCAGACAAAAACTTCTCTGAAGTTTCTCGTGGAGGTAAACATCATCGACTACGAAATGATGCAGACGCTCGACCGGTATACCATCAACAACCTGTACAGCGAAAAAATACTGATCTTTAACGAATCGCGGCAACTGATTTATTCGAGCATTGACGATACGAAGATCAAATATTCGTACGGCATCCTGAACCAATTGTCGGCCACGCATCCGGAAGTCGCGATGGAGGAAAACGGATACGACCTTGTCGGCATTTATTTCTCTTTCGAAGGCAAGCATTATTATGGTATTGCCAAAGCCTATGATCAGTTCGGGCTCTCGAAGCTGAATTACCTGCGCTTTGTCCTGTTGTTGATTTACATTTGCATCACAACGATCATACTGATTTCTTCTTACTGGCTGTCGCAACAGATTTCCCAGCCGATCAAGCAGATGACCGATGAGATCATGCACATTGCGGAGGGCGACGCGCACAACCTCATTTCCATTCCGCCGGGTAAGGATGAAATCCATCTGCTGGCGACCCATTTTAACCAGATGATGCAGCGCCTGAACGATGCTTATTCGTTCCAGAAACATGCGATCCACCACATTTCACATGAGCTCAAAACGCCGATTGCGATCCTCGTTTCGAACTTCGAAAAGATGGAAAAGGAAAAAGATCCCGAAAAGATCAGAACCTGGATCCGCGACCAGAAGCAGGACACGCGCACGCTCAGCGATATCATCAACGCATTGCTGGAGATCTCGAAAGTCGAAGCGAGCAACCGCATCGATACGGAACTTGTGCGCATGGATGAAATGATCTTCGACGTCGTGCAGGAAATGCAGATCCTGCACCCGGATTTCAAGTTTGAGATCATCCTTAGCGATCAGTTCAAAAACGAATCCGATTTGTCTGTTCCCGGTAATTCACGCCTGCTGCGCCTGTTGCTGATCAACCTCGCTGTGAACAGCATCCAATACAGCAACAACGGCAAAGCAGCTGTGCGGCTAGTGCCGGAATCCCGGTTTCTCAGCATCGAATTCCGCAACCAGGGGCAGGAAATCCGCGAACAGGAAAAACAATATCTGTTCCGCCATTTTTTCCGCGGAGAAAACAGCAAAGGCAAACGCGGTTTTGGTCTTGGCCTTGTGCTCATCAGTAAAGTCATGGATTTGCACCACGGCACGATTACCTACAGTTCTCCCGGCCGCGAACGCAATATTTTCAGGATCATGCTCCCGGTCGAACAGGAAAAATGAATCTTTAAAGCGTTTTAATTTATTGTAATTCAATGAATTAAGTTAAAATTTAAGCGTTTTAATGCCTTTTTAAGCTCGTACCGCATACATTTGTCCCACATCGATCCAAGGGACATGAAAACCATTCAATGCATTTTATTTTTAGCAGTCAGCACCATTTCCGGGCGGACGTTGGCGAGCGACACTTTGCGTGTCACAATCCATCAGGCGGACAGTATTTTTTTGTCGCGCAATTATGCCTTGCTAATTGCGGGGCTAAACATCGAAGCGCAGCGCGCCGCGGAAATCCAGGCGAAGTTATATCCCAATCCTGTTTTTACGGCGGACCTCAATGCGTATGATCCTGAAAACAAGCGTGCTTTTCACCTCGGACCAACGGGACAGCAGGGCTATCAGCTCGAGCAATTGATCCTGCTGGGCGGGAAGCGCAAATCGCTGATCGGGATCTCGAAAACACAAACGGCAATCGCCGAACTGGAATTCCAGGACCTTTTGAAACAACTGAAGTATGAGCTGCGGAGCAACCTGTATTACCTGGATCAGCAGGGCGCGCTGATTGCGCGTTACGACAACCAGATCAAAACGCTCGGTTCGATCATCGAACTGTACGAAAACCAGTCAAAAAAAGGAAATATTCCTTTGAAGGATGTGGTCCGCCTGAAAAGTGCGAGTCTCGACCTGCGCAGCGAAAAAGCGCTATTGATCCGCGAATACACGGAAGCATTGCTGAAAGTCCAGGTGTTGCTCCAAACGGACCTGATCGTGCAGCCGGTCATCCAATCGCAGGAATTTGGTCGGAAAGTCAAGGTCTTTGCGCCTGAAGAGCTGGTACGCGAAGCTTTGGAGAACCGTGCTGATTATGGCATAGCGCAGCAATACCAGGAGTTGGCGAACCAACAGTTGTCGTTGGAAAAGCGCATGGTCGTTCCGGATGTCAACCTGTTTACGTCCTACGATCAGCGTGGTGGCGCTTTTGCCAACCAGGTGAATGTCGGCTTCAGCATTCCTTTGCCTTTGTGGAACAGGAACCAGGGAAATATCCGCATGTCGGAGCTGAAAGTACAGCAGCAGGCTTATGAGCTTAACCAGGCCCAAACGCGCGTGCAGGCTGAAGTGAAAGGTTACCTGGCGATTTACAACCGGGCGGTGCGCGATTTTGAAGTGGCAGACCAACTGTATAATTCCGATTTCGAGACAACTTTGCAGGGCATGTCCCGCAATTTCCAGCTCGGTAATATCAGCCTGATCGAATTTGTCGATTTCTTCGAATCTTTTAATGAATCGCTCGGCGATTTCTCGCGCATTCGTGTGCAGCTGGGGGTTGCTGCAGAACAGCTGAACTTCATCGTCGGCAAAGAAGTTTTTTAATCACCTATTTCAAATCAGATACCATGAAATACTTTATAGCGGCAGGAATCACCTGTACCTTCTTGCTAACTGCATGTAAGCACCAGGCAGAAAAGGAAACCAGCATTGCTTTCCGCATGAGCGACACGATGTTGGCCAAATGCCCGGTGGCAACGGTCTCCGAGCAGCAAATCCTGCGTGAAATGCGCCTGTTCGGCAAGATCGAGCCGGACAATAACAAACGGGTAGAAGTCTATTCTATACTCGGCGGAAATGTGCTCAGCATTCACGTGGAATTGGGCGATTATGTCAAAAAGGGACAATTGATGGCTGTCGTGCGCAGTACGGAAGTTGCTGCTTTTCAAAAGGAAAGACTGGATGCACGTGCTGATCTCGCAGTTGCAGAAAAGAACCTGCAGGTTGCGAGAGAGCTTTTTACGAGCCAGCTGAATGCAGAACGCGATGTGAAAGTCGCAGAGCGCGAGCTGGAGTTTGCGAAGGCGGAATTGCTGCGCATCAATGAAGTATACAGCATTTACCAGCTGAAAGACGGTTCGACCTTCAACATTGTCGCGCCGATGAGCGGTTTCATCGTGGGCAAGCAGATCAACCAGAACGAGCTGCTGCGTACCGACAATACGAACGTGCTGTTCTCGATCGCAGAGATCAACGAAGTGTGGGCGATTGCGAATGTGAATGAAAGCGATATCTCGAAAATCCAGCTTGGTTACGATGCCGAAGTCAGCACGCTGAGTTTCCCGGATGACAAATATACGGGCAAGATCGATAAGATCTTCAACACGATCGACCCGGAAACGAAGGCGATGAAAGTGCGCGTACGCATTCCAAATGCCACGTTCAGGCTGAAACCGGAAATGAACGCGACGGTAGTTGTGCGCAACCGCGAGCAGCGCAAAATGGTTGCTGTGCCTAATACGGCACTGATCTTTGATAAGAGCAAAAACTGGGTCATGGTGTACCGCGACCGCAACAATGTGGAAACGCGCCGCGTGGAAGTGTACCGCACGGTCGGCGACGTGACTTACATCCAACATGGGTTGAAGGCAGGTGAGCAGGTGATTTCAAGCAACGGGATCTTCATTTACGACGCGCTCAACGACTAACATCCTTTATTTCAATCTCCAGGACACATGAATAAATTCATTAAAAATATTTTATCCTTCTCCCTGAAAAATAAGTTTTTTACTTTTTTCTGGGTCGGATTGCTGGTCATCGGCGGAATTATCAGCTACCTGCGGATACCGCTCGAAGCGTTCCCGGATGTCACGAATACGCAGATCATCGTTGTGACCGAATGGAACGGCCGGAGCGCGGAAGAAGTGGAGCGTTTTGTAACGACGCCCATCGAAATTGCGATGAATAGTGTACAGCGGAAAACGAATGTGCGCAGCGTCACGATGTTCGGGCTTTCTGTCATCAAGATCATTTTTGAGGACGATGTCGACGACTTCTTTGCCCGGCAGCAGGTCAACAACCAATTGCGGAATGTCCAGCTCCCGGAAGGCATCGAACCCGATGTGCAGCCGCCGTATGGTCCAACCGGGGAGATCTTCAGGTATACGCTGAAAAGCAACGACCGCGATTCCCGCGAGCTGCTGACGCTCCAGAACTGGACGATCGACCGGCAACTGCGCGCTGTTCCAGGCGTAGCGGATGTTGTGGCTTTCGGCGGACAGGAGAAAACGTATGAGATCGCTGTCGATCCCGTCAAATTGCAGAAATACAACCTCACACCGCTTGAATTGTATGATGCAGTTTCAAAATCCAACCTGAATGTCGGGGGAGATGTGATCGAGAAGAACGGCCAGGCGTATGTCGTGCGCGGTATCGGATTGTATGAATCGATCCAGGACATCGAAAATACGATCATTGATGAATTCAACGGCAACCCGCTATTTGTGAAAAATGTTGCAGACGTCATCGAAGGAAGCATGCCGCGTGTCGGACAGGTCGGAAAAGATGGGAATGACGATGTGGTTGAAGGGATTGTCGTTATGCGCAAAGGAGAAAACCCGAGCGAAGTGCTGGCCCGTGTGAAGGAAAAGATCGAGGAGATCAACACCGGTGTTTTGCCTTCCGACGTCAAAATGGAGACTTTCTACGACCGCGATACGCTGATGAGCTACTGCACCAGTACGGTGATGCACAACCTGCTCGAGGGGATTGTCCTCGTGACAGTCATTGTTTTCATCTTCCTGGCGGACTGGCGCACGACGCTGATCGTCTCTGTTATCATTCCGCTTGCGCTGCTTTTCGCTTTCATGTGTCTGAAGCTGATGGGCATGAGCGCGAACCTACTTTCGCTTGGTGCCGTGGATTTCGGAATCATTATCGATGGCGCCGTGGTCATGGTCGAGGGACTGTTTGTTGCCTTGAGCCACAAGGCAGATCGGGTCGGCATGCAGCAGTTCAACAAGCTGTCTAAGCTTGGATTGATCAAACGTACAGGTAGCGAGATGGGCAAGGCGATCTTTTTCTCGAAGCTGATCATCATCTCAGCCCTGCTCCCGATTTTCGCTTTCCAGAAGGTGGAAGGGAAGATGTTCTCGCCGCTGGCCTTTACACTTGGATTTGCACTCCTGGGAGCCTTGCTGCTGACCTTAACGCTGGTTCCGGTACTCAGTTCCATGCTGCTGAATAAAAACGTGCGGGAGAAAGAGAATTTCTTCATCCGCTTCGTAAATAAGGGTGTACAAAAAGCATTTGACCGTACTTTCAAAAACCGCAGGATTGCGCTCATCGTTTCGCTCGTCATATTTGTACTTACGATGTTCTCCACACGCTGGCTGGGAACTGAATTCCTGCCGCCGCTCAACGAAGGTGCGTTGTGGGTCGAAGCCAAGCTACCGATGAGCACTTCGCTGCCGGAAACGGTGAAAATGGTTCGTATACTGCGTGCGGAGCTGAATACTTTCGAGCCGGTGAAAAGTGTGTTGTCACAAACGGGGCGCAGCAATGATGGAACTGATCCGAGCGGCTTCTATTACGTGCAGATGCAGGTGAACCTAAAGCCGAAAGAGGAGTGGAAGGAAAAAATGACCATGGACGAGCTCGTGGAAAGGATGGACAAGCGCCTGAAAAAATACCAGGGGATCAATTACAATTATTCGCAGCCGATCATTGACAACGTGGCAGAGGCTGTTGCCGGAATGAATGCATCCAATGCAGTCAAGATTTATGGCGATGACCTGGAGAAGCTGGACGAGATAGCGAACCAGGTACTCGGGCAGATCGCTCATGTGGAAGGTGTAAAGGATATCGGCATCCTGCGGAACATCGGTCAGCCCGAGATGAGTATCCTGCTCGACGAGGAAAAGATGGCGATTTACGGCGTAACAAAAGCCACTGCACAGGCGATGATCGAAATGGCAGTCGGCGGAAAAAAAGCGTCTGTGATGTACGAAGGCGAGCGGAAATTCGATCTGCGCATCCGCTATAAGGGTGAATACCGGAAAACGGAGGACGATATCCTGCGCATCATGGTGCCCGATATGAAAGGCAATAAAATTCCGCTGCATGAAATTGCGACAATCCATCTCGTGACTGGTCCGGCACTTATTTACCGCGACAATACGAAGCGTTTTATCGGCGTGAAGTTCTCTGTGCGCGAGCGCGATCTTGGCAGCACGATCTCAGAAGCACAGGAAAAGGTGAAAGCAAATGTCCAGCTTCCGGAAGGCTACCAGATTGCCTGGGCCGGAGAATTTGAGAACCAGATCCGAGCAAGTGGTACGCTGGGTCAAATGGTCCCGGTCAGCCTGATCATTATTTTCATCCTCTTGTTCGTGATGTTCGGCAATGCGAAAGATGCTGGCTACGTACTCATTAATGTACCATTTGCGCTGATTGGAGGCGTTCTCGCGCTGCACCTCACCGGCATTAATTTTGGGATTTCCGCCGGTGTAGGCTTCATCGCCTTGTTTGGGATCTGTGTGCAGAACGGGGTGATCCTGATCTCAGAATTCAAGCACCAGATCAGGGAATTCGGAAATGCCGCGCAGGCGATTAAATATTCGGTCAGGATGCGTACGCGTCCGGTCGTGATGACGGCGATGATGGCCGCGATCGGTTTGCTGCCGGCCGCTTTGAGCTCTGGAATTGGGTCGGAAAGCCAGAAACCGCTGGCGGTGGTGATCATCGGTGGACTGGTGACGGCGACGGTTTTTACATTGCTCGTTTTCCCGCTGATTTATTACAAAGTATTGGTAAAGAAGTCCGAAAAGATTTAAAATTTATCGTCCAGCCGGGAAGTCTTCGAGGATGTTGACTTTGATCAGCTGATCGGTATCGTGCAACAGGTGCATATCCGCAACGCGGCTTTCTGCAAAATCAATGAACGGTCGTGAAAGAAGTTGTGAGCCCTGGCAGGATTTCGCGGACATATTGAACGGGTTGCGCGGGGTCGAAAAACTGGAAACGTATTTACATAAGCGGGCAGAAAATTAGGAATAATACGCGCAATCGCCAATTCCACGCAGGATTACTATCTTTGCGGCGACAAATAGATATGGCAAAGAATAAATTACGCAGATTCAGGGAGATGAAAGAATGGTCGAATGTTTTCGAACCGACTTTGGATCCCGCTTCCGAAGCACCTTTTGCATTGAAGGGCAAATGGCGATCAGATTACTTTCAAAACGACCATCCGATCGTGCTCGAGCTGGGCTGCGGAAAAGGAGAATATACGATTGGGCTGGCCGATCATTACCCGGAGCGCAATTTTATAGGACTGGACATCAAAGGTGCGCGCATCTGGGTCGGTGCCGGTGATGCGATGGAAAGGGACCTGAAGAATGTCGCATTTTTGCGTACAAAGATCGATTTCATTACGGATTATTTTGCGGAAGGCGAAGTAGACGAGATCTGGCTGACTTTTTCTGATCCGCAGCCTGTGAAACCGAGAAAACGCCTGTCGTCGAAACTGTTTATCGACCGTTATCGCAAAATTCTGAAGCCAGGCGGCATTGTGCATCTAAAGACAGACAGTGATATCCTGTTTGAATCAACAGAAGAAGAAATTAAGGAACATGGTTATGATTGTCTTGAGCTGACCTGGGATTTGTACGGCACGCTCGGTGAAAACCTCGATCCTAAGACGCGCGAGATCCTGCACATTAAAACACATTACGAACAGTTATTTACCGCGAAAGGCGCGACGATCAAATACTGTAAGTTCCGCATTAACTAATTACATACTCCATAAAAAAGCGGGCTGAACAATTTGTTCAGCCCGCTTTCATTTTATATCTGTTTTAAATCTTATTGGGTCACGACTACTTTCTGAAGGAAAGTGGGCGCTGTCGCATTTTGCTGCGTCACGAAATACATACCAGCGCTGAGACCTGAGCAGGAAACGCGGTAGTTGTTTTCCATGCTGAGCTCGACCGTGCGGATGAGCTGCCCAAGCTCGTTGGCAATTGCAAAAGTACCTGCGGTATTTCCCTGAAGGGTGAAATCACCATTATTTGGGTTTGGATAGATCGTCAGGTCAGTCAAAACTGTTTCGGCAAGGCCTAATGTAGAAATCACGACGCACGCAGACGTATCTGTACAACCGTTTTCTGAAACGATCACGGCATAGGATCCATTGGCGGGCGCATTGAAGATCTGTCCTGTCGCGCCTGTCAGTTGAAGATTTGTACAATTGATCCAGGTATAGGAATCTGCCGAATTATTGATTGATACGATCGTGCTGGCGTTGTTGATGATCTCTGTGCTGACATGCGTACCGGCAAGAAGTGTGCCGTTGGCAGTCGTCGTGCAACCATAGGCATCTGTCACAGTGACGTCGTATGTTCCTGCGAGCGATGTAGAAAGGTCTTCTGTAGTTGCAGTATTGCTCCACTGATAGGTGAATGGGCTTGTTCCACCGTTGACGGTGAGATCAATTGTTCCTGGATCGCCATTGCAGGTTGCGGATGTTGAGTGGGCCGTTGCTGCGATGCCTGAAATAACAGTGACGGTTTGAAAGGCTGTTGCCATATTTCCTGCTACATCAGTCACGGTGTAAGTGACGAGCGTTGCGCCGAGTGGGAAAATGGCCGGTGCATTGTCCGTAACCACTGCACAGGTGTCCGTCGATACAACTGTTTCCAGCGTGATAGTCGCTTCACAGTTGGCCGCATTGGCCCCGATCGTTAGATCTGCAGGAATATTGAACTCAGGAGCCAAAGTGTCCAAAACGGTGATCGTCTGTACTTTTGTTTTGGTATTGCCTGACTGGTCGACAGCTGTGTAAGTAATCGATGTCACGCCCAAGGGAAAAACGGCAGGTGCATCATTCGTGATGGTTGCGCAGTTGTCAGGCGATGTAACTATTCCCGCATCAACCGTCAGCAGGCAATCTGTTGTATTGTTGTAAACGGTAATGTCTGCCGGCATATAAATCTCAGGTGCGGCAGTATCCGATACAGAAACCGATTGCACGGCTGTCGTTGTATTTCCTGCCACATCTGTTGCTGTCCAGGTCACGAGGGTCACGCCGATCGGGAAAGGATTTGGCATATCGTTCGCAATGACTGCGCAGCTTTCGTTCGTAGTTGCATCTCCGAGGAAAACGAGCGGATAACAGCCTGCCATTTGCTCAAAATAAACGATATCCGCAGGAATTACGAGCGCAGGATGTGTCGTATCTGCAATGGTAACAGTTATGTTGACTGAATCAGCTATTCCGAAGTTATTGAAGGCATAGAGCCACACGGATTGTGCACCGAGGTCCGCACAGGAGAAATCCGTTTTGGAAAGCGTGATTGCATCGAGGCCACAGGAACTGGTAGAACCGTTGTCGACGAGCACTGCGGTCAAGGTTGCATGGCCTGCGTTATCGAGGTGGAGCGTTGCATCTTGCGCCATTGCATGAATGTCTAAGCAAAGTGTTGGAGTTCCGTTGAATTCGAAAGCACCTATGTCTGCAGCGCCAGTGCGGTACAGGTGACGCTGATCTGTATATACACCAGCGTTCGTGGCTGCATCGATAGCAGGACTTCCTGCCAGCAGCGCGTAAGTTCTGGTTTGTGCGCCATGGAAGTCAAAAGTGCCCAGCATCGGATCAATAGCCACATTAGATTCCATAGCACCTGCATTCGGAGACGTCGTACCTGCCGGGTCGTAATAGATATCACCGGTTGTATTGCTTGAAAAATCGATATTCCCTATATGCTCTATGAAGTTGTGGCCGAGTGATTGAAAAGAAGTATTTGTCCAGGTCATTAGCTGGCTGGGTCCTGCGTTCTGATCTACGTTGCCGGAGACCAGCGTGTTTTGCAGCGTTACATTGCCGCCCGCGAATATTCCGCTTCCGCCCTGTATTGCGTATGTGCCGGTTCCAATATTCTCAGTGATGGTACAATGGTTAAAAGTAACCTGTGTATTAACACCTGCACCCGCACCGGCTGGTGCCGTATTTCCTTTGATCGTTACGTTATTAAGGACTCCGACTCCTGATGTGAGAAGGATGCCGCCACCCATTTCTACAATAGCCTGGTTATCAGCGATTGTTGTGTTTTGGATCAGGACGGGCAGTGAATAGTTGTTGATCCAGATACCGCCGCCGGAGTACCGGGCGTAATTGTTCACGACTTCACAGTCATACATGCGGAATTCTGAACTATTGACCTGGACGCCACCGCCGATGCCTTCCAACCACCCCGATCCTTCGGTATGGCCATGTCGGATTGTTACACCGCGGATCTCTACGACGCTGCGGGTCGGAAAAGTAGTGCCGTTCACTTCGAGTACACGCGAAGTTGCGGTTCCTGGTGTTGCAGCTGCCTGGATGATGGTTTGTGTGGCACCTGCGCCGATAATCGTCAAAGGTTTATTGATGGACAACCCGGATTCTGTAAAGGTCTCAGCGGCCAGGTTCAGGATATCCCAATTCTGAGCACTGCTGAAAGCTGCTGCAAGCGTAGTGAAATCTCCCGTACTGCCAACAGTATAAGCCTGGATAAAGTCAAGGTTCAGGGAAAAAGAGTTGTTGTAAACAGATGCCGCATCGCTGCTGGTAAAGGCTACATTGCCAAAGGTAAGGTTCAGGTCAGAAAGGTCATCGGCATTCAAATGGCTGACGGCTGTACCTGTAATAGACATCAGTAGGGTATGTTCATCCTGGCGGATCAAAGACAAGCCAAGTCCGGCTGGAAGGTTTGTTACGGTGACCTTGTTGTCCTGCACGAAATCGTCGCCGTTGGTACCTGAATAACTGTCTGCGTGCAACGCGATTGTTATGTTGGTTGCGGCTGCCAGCTGGCCGTTATTTGCTGCTGATTCACGGAACGCGTTTTGGGACAATAATTGGTAAGGTCCCTCCGGAGCAACTGTTGGCGCAGGTCCAGGGCTCATCATACCAACCATCCAGCCTGTAAAAGGAACGTCAGCGCTTGGTACGTCGCTGTAATAGGCAGCCCAAAAGAATCCGTCGGTGAGGGCCCAGTTACTGTCGAAGCGCAGCATGCGCGTATTATCAGTGGATAAAATATATTTCGGATGTCCGTTGTAGGTGCCATCCGGAATATAAGTACCGTTGTACATGTCGTCACCTGCACCTGCAACAATGATGTTCTGAGCACTTGCGATCAGGACTGTGAACAGGGAAAAGATTAATAATGTATGTTTCATGTAAAAAATAGTTTTTGCGCCGGCAACAAACCGGAACGTTATATGCGGGGCAAAAGTACTAACTTTTTAATACATAGTTGAATAAAACAGGTGTGAATGCCTGATACTGCACGCAAAAAAGGCGACATGGATCCCATGCCGCCTTTTCAGGTTTTATTCAAAACGTGTTTCTATTTCAGGAAAGTGATCGCATAATAGATCAGCGCCGCGAGACCGGCACTTACCGGGATCGTCAGTATCCATGCCCACAACAGGTTAATTGTGACACCCCAGCGAACTGCACTCAGTCGTTTGGTGGCGCCTACACCGATGATGGAACCAGTAATCGTATGTGTTGTCGAAACCGGAATTCCGAGCTGGCTGACCGTAAATAAAGTCAAAGCACCGGCAGTTTCCGCACAAACACCTTCGAGTGGCGTTACTTTCGTGATTTTTGTACCCATCGTTTTCACGATTTTCCAGCCGCCCATCAGCGTGCCGAGTCCAATCATCAGGTAACAGCCGAATGCGATCCAGAAAGGCATCGTTTCGGAGTGCACTTTCGTTTTCATTTTGTGTCCTTCGCGGAGCTCACCGTTCAGCAGGTGATCCCCGAAAATACCGGCGTGCATGTATCCTTTATTCAGCTCTTTGCCGGCGAAGATCAGCTTTTCTTCTTTCATGTCGAAAATGCTGTCGCCTTTCGTGTATACGAAGATGTGCTCTCCGTTTTCGTATTCCGGCTTGAATTTCTCTTTTTTACCGTCAGCTGTCTGGTATTCAATCTGCATGATCTCTGCTACCCTGAGGTATTCAGGAACGTCTACGTTGTTGTCGCGCTGCATGTTCGAGAACACCATCAGCGCTGCACAGATGATCCCCATGACTTTTTGGGAGTCAGCACCACCATGCCCGAGTGAGAACGCCGCAGAAGACAGCAATTGGAGTCTTTTGTACATGTTGGACTCTTTCATGGCGGACTGCTTGTTACCGTGGAAAACCTGGTACCACGTATAAACGAGCACGAAGATCACAAGCATGCCCACAACGATGTACATCATGATCGGTTTCATGTCCATGTAGTCAATCATGTAGAACATGAGGTAGATCGTGATTGTGGAAAGGATTCCGATCATCAGCATTTTCTTGAAGAAGGACCTGCTCATGGTCACGAGTGCGATTACAAAGGCTATAAACCCGCCGATAAATGGGGCCAGGAAGATAAAGAGGATTACTTTCAGGATCTCTGCGGTCTCGATAACGCCAAATCCGCCATGCGCTACAGCTGCACCGGCAAATCCGCCGATCAGTGTATGTGACGAAGAAGAGGGAAGGCCCATTCTCCAGGTAAGTAAGTTCCAGAATGTTGCAGCCAGCAATCCGGCGAGGATCACCCACAGGTCAATCGCGCTGTTGTCTACCGTTTTGGCGACTGTGTTACCGACGCTCATGTCAAATACCCAGAAGGCGATGATGTTGAACGCTGCGGCCCACACAACGGCCTGGAAGGGTGTAAGTACTTTCGTGGATACAACAGTTGCAATGGAATTGGCAGCATCATGGAAGCCATTGACCAGGTCAAACAACAAGGCAATGACGATAACAACCATTAATAATGTAAACATACAGTATTGTGTATTTAATTGATGAAAAAATACTTAAGCGTATTTAACGACAATGGATTCGATCACGTTTCCTGCATCTTCACATTTGTCCGTTGCAATCTCCATGATCTGGAAGATCTCTCTTTTTTTGATGACCTGCTTCGCATCCGGCTCTGATTCGAACAGGCGCTCGATGCTCATGTCGAAGATATCGTCTGCCTGGTTCTCAATGCTGTTGATCTTGATCACGCATTCAACGATCTTCTGGGTGTTTTTTAGGTTTCTGAGCTCACTTACGGCGCTGTTTACCGCAAGTACCGCCTGGTAGATCGCATCTGCCATTTTCTGAATACCCTGATCAAAAGGATCTACTTTGTAGAAATTGATTTTTTTAGCGGATGCATAAATGTGGTCACAGATATCATCGAGCGCCGTTGCGAGGCTGTGGATGTCTTCGCGGTCAAAAGGAGTGATAAAATTTCGGCCGAGCTCTACGAAGATCTGGTGTGTCAGCTCGTCATTCTGATGCTCGAGGTCCTCCATCTCCAGGATCAGGGCTGCTCTTTTATTGAAATCGGGCTCATTTACAGTTTTCACCAGTTTCCCGGCAATCGATTCCAGGTTCGTGCTTGCTGTTTCAAACAGGGTATAAAAAATGCGGTCCTTCGGAAGAAAAAATTTTAAAATATTTGCCATTTTGAATCAATTTTTTGGGCAAATGTAGGGTGATTTTTCCGTGCTGTGGAAAGCGCATCCATTTGTTAACATAAAGATAATTTAATATGAAAAGAGTCAGCGCTGTAGCGGGTTTTAACCCTAAACCGGATGTTTCAGCGGCTTACGGATTCATCAATGTTACCAAAACGTTAAGCGATTGCCTGCGGAAGTGTAAATTGCCGGAACAGTATCACAGGCAAGAAAGCAGAAAGGACCGGATTTGCGGCAAAAAAACACGTCCAATGTTAACCAAATATTAAGAAAGTTAAATGTACATTACGAATTCGTCTTTCAATGTTAATTGAATGTGAATACAATTAATTTCGCCCCGGAATTCAAATGAAGCTCAAAACCAAAATATATGAAAATCAGATTTATCCTTTGTCTTTTTACGCTGATCGCTGCGCTTCCGTTGCTGGCCCAGCCCGAAAATCCATTGCGTGTCTTCACGAAAAAGGAACGCGGCATCGAGCTGATCCAGAAAGACAGCCTCTTCTCGATGCAGTTCCAGTTCAGGATGCAGAACCGTGCAGCGTATCAGTCGGTATCGGATGAAGACTTCACGCCGGAGACTTTTGAGTTCAGGACGCGCAGGCTGCGTATGAAGCTGAAAGGTTTTGTGTACAGCCCGAAGCTGACTTACCAGCTGCAATTGTCTTTTGCGCGTGGCGATATGGATTGGGAAGGCCCGCAGAACTCGGCAAACAATGTCAGCGTGAATGTCGTGCGCGACGCGGCGATCTATTACCAGTTTGCACCATCACTGAAGCTCGGCTTTGGACAAACGAAACTGCCGGGCAACAGGCAGCGCGTCATTTCTTCCGGGGATCAGCAGTTTGCGGACAGGTCTATCGTGAATGCGACCTTTACCATTGACCGCGATTTCGGCTTTTTCGGCACCTGGGACAAAAAGTTTGTGATTCTGAAAGGCGCGATCACGTCCGGCGAAGGAAGGAATTCGAACAGGTCCAACAAGGGACTTTCCTATACGGGGCGTGTTGAAATCCTGCCGCTGGGTAAATTTACAGGCGATAACGATTACGTCGAAGGCGATCTGCAACGCGAACAGAAACCGAAGATCTCGATCGGCGCGACCTATAACTACAATGCATTGGCCATGCGGCAGGGCGGACAGCTCGGGAATGATTTATATGCACCCGTCAATATACAGAACCTCCAGCTCGATTTCCTGTTCAAGTACAAAGGATTTGCTTTCTACAATGAATATTGCCAGCGCATCGCAGACAATCCGGTTACGGTATCACAAACAGATCCAACCCTGTTGCGCGCCGTGTATGTTGGTTTCGGGAACCTCACGCAGGCCAGCTACCTTTTCCGCAATAACTATGAGATTGCCATCCGTTATGCTTTTGTGACGCCGAATAAAATCATTTATGACAATCCGGACCATTTGTCCCTGAACGAGAAAAGACAGGAGCACATCCACCTGGGTGTTAGCAAGTACTTGTATGGCCACCGCGTGAAAATCCAGGGAAACCTGACATACCAAACGACGCAGAACCTGCGTGCCGCAACGGGACTGAACCAGGTAGGCGCGATTTTCCAGGTTGAGCTGGGGATTTGATGCGTGGATTCAGTGCCTTTTCTGATTGTCAAAATGAACAGCCGTCTCTGCTATCAGCGATTGCATTAAATCAGCAGCTTTCGTGTGCTTCAGCAAAGGCGCGATTTGTCCGCCCCAAAAAAGCACCATATCCCATTTTTGCTGTTCGATCGCTGCTTTTCGCAAGGCAGACATAAAAGTCGTCTGCAAGGGAAAGGGTAGCAAATCGGGTTCATGACCTGCAACTTCCCGTGCGATGCGTGAAGTGATTCCACGACCGAGCCGGCCTGTGTAAGCACGGGATAAAGTCGTGTACCGCGCCGCATTAGAAAACAAAGCCTTTTTGTGTTCCGGCAAAGCATTTGATTCGTCGCATGCTAAAAATGCCGTGCCGATCTGTGCCGCATCTGCCCCCAGGGTAAGTGCCGCGGCGATTCCCCTGCCATCAATGATTCCGCCTGCGGCAATGACCGGTGTTTTCACATGTTCGCGGATCAGTTGTACAAGCACAAAAGTGCCGGTAACGGAAGATTCGGCGGAAGCCAGGAAAGATGGACGATGTCCCCCCGCCTCGAAGCCGGAAGCGATAATCAGGTCCACGCCCGCAGCTTCCAGCGCAATTGCTTCATCCAGGGTTGTCGCTGCGCCTGCTGTGACTATCCCGCGCCGGCGACATTCCTCCAGTACAGTTGCCGGTGGAATGCCGAACATAAAGCTGAAGACTTTGGGACGGATATCCAGCACGACTTCGAGCTGGTTCTCAAAGCGGCTTTGGAAAGATGCAGGTTTTTCGGGCAGGGGAATTCCCGCTTCGTCAAAATAAGGCTGGAACAAGCGTTTGGTCGCTTCGTATTGCGCGTCGCTGACCGTACCTTCCGGCACATCCCTATCTGAAACCCACAGGTTGATATTGTAAGGTTTGTCCGTAGCCGCTTTCAGTTGTTGGTCAATTGCGTGCAACTCCTGCGGACTCAGCGTATAAGCGCCGTATCCGCCCAATCCGCCAAGGTTAGATACAGTTGCTGCCAGCGCTACAGATGAAAGGTTTCCTCCGAAAGGACCTTGCAGGATCGGGTAGGAGATTCCGAGCAGTTGCGTGATTTTCGTATCGTTCCACATGGCCTTGCATTTAATCGTTAATAGCAGTCAGCATCTTGTTGACGATCAGCCACTGATCGCCTATCCAATGGAAAGATAAAAAATCGTGGTAAATAAATGTGTACATCGTGACCTGTACTTCGGCCACAGCGATCGAATTCACGACTTTGACCGAGATAATCTCCCCGTGAAAAGGCAGTCCGGAGTCTGCCGGAGATTGCCGGGTGCCGACACCTGTGAGGTATTGGTCCAGTGTTTTGGCATACGGTTCACCGTGAATGTCCCCAAAAAGTAAGCTTTCCGGGTGAAAAATGCTGCCGAGCAGCGCTGTGTCCCCGGTGTAGAGACTTTTCAGGTAAATGTCTTCGACGATCTTTGAGATCGCGGAAGAATCGCTTAGTTTTGTTTCCATTGCTGACGTATTTTTGTGCCTGTGACTTTGCTGTTGCGCAAAGCCACAGGGCAGTGAATAAAAGTGTTCTCATGCTTCTTTCCGGGGCTCAGCCGTGATTCCTTTTTCGCGGAGCACTGATACCTGTTCTCCTCCATATCCCCAGTTGTCGGGGTCGATTTCCTGGATCACGACGTGCGTGAGCTGCGGATCTTTGTTGAGTACGCGCGTGATAACATCCGTCACTTCCCGGATGAGCTGTTGTTTTTGCGCGCGGGTAATCCCTTCCCGCGTCACATCGATTTTTACGAAAGGCATGGCGGATGATTTATTGCGCTTGCGCGGTGAGGTTTACCTGCAATTCGAATTCATTGTAGATCAGCGTGTCACCAAGGTTCTGGAAGAAATTGCCGGAGCGGAATTTCATGTTGTATTTCGTGCGGTCAACCGAGAGTTTTGCGGCTGCGACCAGTTGATCGGCCTGCATGCGGATGTCGAGGTCAAAATGGATCGGATGTGTAATGCCTTTAATCGTCAGATCTCCCGTAACCGCATGGCGGATTGCCGATCCTGCTTCGATTGCAGTGATTTGCAGTGTGGCTTCCGGGAACTGTTCGGAGGAAAAGAAGTCGTCGGATGCGAGGTGACCTGCAAATTGCGCATTGGTCGCCGGATCCGTGACATCCAGGATTTCGATTTTTGTTGTGTCGATGCTAAATGCACCACCTGCCAGTTTTCCGTCGTTGAAAGTCAATTGACCTGCGTTGATGCCAATCGTTCCGTTGTGTGCTCCTGTTACTTTACGGCCGATCCAGTCGATGCGGCTCTGTCCGTTGAGGACTTCAAATGTTTGTGTTTCCATCGTTCTTTGTTTTTGAATTACAATGCAAAGTACGGGAGGAAAATCCGGAGGAGCAGGTGATGTAGATCACATTCCAGGGATACAAGTCAATTTGAATGATGCAAACGGCTCAACGTCTCCCTCGAAACGCCGAGGTAAGCAGCGATGAGGTTCTTCGGAACGAGGTTGTACAATTGCGGGTAGAGTGCCATCAGTTCTTCATAGCGCTTTTTTGTATCATCCTGCATCCAGGAAAGCATCCTTTTTTGAGCTGCGACATACCCTTTGTTTGTACGCCAGCGAAAAAAGCGTTCCACCTGGTGCAGCTCCTGGCAGATTTTTTCACGGTCGGCACCTGAAAGACAAAGGACTTCCGTATCCGTGATGCAATCGAGGCGGATAGAGGCTTTCGTCCCATTGTAGAGCGCATTGTAATCCGAAGCCCACCAGTTCGGCATCGCAAATTGCAGGATGTACATTTTCAGCGCATCGTTGATGAAAAAAGCTTTCATGCAGCCCGAAAGCACAAAGTATTCGCAATCCACGCGGTCGCCTTCTGTGATTACAGTCTGACCTTTTTGAAAGGATTGCAGTTTGAAATGCGAAAAGAAGTAATCGAATTCAGCCGGCGTTAAAGAAGCGGTGCCTGCGATGTGCTCCTGTAGAATTGCTTTGGGATCCATGTGCTAAAGATACAACCAAACAAAAAAGGAACTGCAGTTTCCTGCAATTCCTTTGTCCTGATATGAATAAGTGTATTGTTATGCTTCAAACTTATACCCAATCCCTTTTACGGTTTTGATGTGGTGATCGCCAATCTTTTCGCGCAGTTTGCGTACATGCACGTCGATAGTGCGGTCGCCGACCACAATATCTGAACCCCAGACCTTCTCGAGGATCTGTTCCCTTTCGAAAACAATATCCGGCCTGGAAGCCAGCAATGCCAGCAGCTCAAACTCTTTTTTGGGCAGGTGCAGGGATTCGCCGTGGATGTAAACCGTGTATTTCTCACGGTTGATCACAATGGATTCCGTTTCTTCCGCCGGTGCGGATTCGAGTGATTTACGCCTGAGGATCGCATTGATGCGGCTAATCAGTACGCGTGGCTTCACCGGTTTTGCGATGTAGTCGTCTGCTCCGGCATCTAGGCCTGCGATCTGGCTGTAATCTTCTGCGCGTGCCGTGAGGAAACAAACCAGCGTCGTTTCAAATCCCGGGGTCCTGCGCAGGATCTCGCAGACTTCAATCCCATCCATACCCGGCATCATCACATCCAGAATAATGAGATCCGGATGAAATTGCTTGGCTTTTTCAATACCATCGGGCCCATTGGATGCCACTTCTACATTAAATCCTTCTTTTTGAAGGTTGTACCGCAGGATCTCTAAAATATCCTCTTCGTCGTCGACAATTAATATGGAGCTCATGAGTGCGATATTCCTTATTTTAAATGAATATAATAGAACGAAATTATGCTTTTTATTGGAATCTTACTAATTAATAATTAACACACTTCATTTTAAGTTAACATACCTACAAAGGTTAAAATATACCGTTCACTCAATGGAAAATACTGTTTACATTCAATATAGGTCGTTCAAACCCGCTACAAGTACCGCCAGATATAGGATTCCTGAAAAACTATTTCAATTTATTAACGTGAAATCATGTCGGGCGAACTGGATTTTTAACTTATCTTTGTGGCAGTAGTAGTAGGTTAGGTTGATTAGTGTAGCGAGAGCTTTAGACGCCAGTTTAAAGCTCTCGTTCATTTTAGGACATTTCGTTTTTGTTATTGAGAACCACCGTTTCCTGTTTTCCAGTCCGACTTTAAAAACACAATACCCAGATTATTCTTTAGTTGTGGTCAATCTCAAAATTGAGAATTCCTGCTTAGGCTGGACCGATGAGCTAATTGGGGTCAGCTACTGTTTTCGGGCTTGCAAAGGTTTCTAACCGTTAAACCGCGGAGCAGCTACGAAGTAAAACGCTGTTTTCAGCAGGACAATCCGGATGTTTCACAGCTACGTTTGGCTTTGATCCGGGATATATTGCCCACGCCTGCGTACCAGCTATCTAAATCACTTTCAGTTTTGAACTTTTAAATCAGGAGGTCTTGTGGCAGCAGCTACTTTAGGATGACTTTCAGATTTCGACTTAAATATCTTTACTTTTTCGTATTTTGCACACAATTAACTTGAAGATGAAAGCTCGAATTTTACTTGCAGAAGACGATACCAACCTGGGATTTGTGATCTCCGACCAACTGCGCTCGGACGGCTACCACGTGACTTTGTGCTCCAACGGTATGGATGCTTTTCAACGGTTCAACGACGAAAAGTACCATTTGTGCATTTTCGATGTCATGATGCCGAAGAAGGACGGATTTACGTTGGCGAAGGACATTCGCAACATCGACAAAGAAATTCCGATCCTGTTCCTGACTGCCAAATCAATGACCGAGGACAAGGTAGCCGGATTTGATTCAGGGGGCGATGATTACCTCACGAAACCCTTTAGTTTCGAGGAATTGCAGGTGCGCCTGAAAGCTTTGCTGAAACGTGTCAACGTGCTTGTCGAAGAGCCTGAAGCAGCGATCATTCCGATTGGTGCTTACCGGTTCGATACAGAAAATTTCAAGCTGATTCACCCTAATTTCGAAAAAACGCTGACCCGCAAAGAAGCGCAGATACTGAAAATCCTTTGCAAATTTAAGAACCAGGTCGTGCAGCGCGAAGTCGTGCTGAATGCCGTTTGGGGACAGGACGATTATTTTGTGGGCCGGAGCCTCGATGTATTCATCACGAAGCTGCGCAAGTATTTCAAAGAAGATCCATCTGTGGGCATTGCCAACATTCATGGCATCGGATTTAAGCTCGAACTGGAAAATCAATGAGTGCTTACATTTTACACCTCGAAACGGCTACCAAGGTTTGTTCCGTTGCACTTTCACTGGATGGCGTGTTGAAACAGCTGCGCGAAACCCGCGAAGAAAACTATTCCCACGGGGAAAACCTGACTGTTTTCATCGAAACAGTTTTGCAGCAGGAAGGTATTGCTGCGGATCAGCTGGCAGCGGTTTCCGTGGCTTCCGGTCCAGGTTCTTATACCGGCCTGCGGATAGGTGTTTCTACCGCCAAAGGCTTGTGTTATGCACTCTCTATTCCCCTGATTGCAGTCGACTCTTTGCTGGCGATCGCACAGCAGGCGCACGCAGCATATCCGGAGGTGAATGTCATCCCGATGATCGATGCGCGTAGGATGGAAGTATTCAGCGCAGTTTACGGGCCAAACGGAACAGTATTGAAGTCTATCTCTGCCGATGTCATCGAAACGGACGCTTACGTCGCTTTTGAGCCTTTCGTGGCTTGTGGCGACGGTGCAGAAAAACTCAAAGAAACCTGGTCAGGGAGAAACGGGATCATTTTCAGGGAAGACATGCTTTCTTCGGCAGCGGCACAATGCGAGCTGGCTTTTGGAAAATACAAAAGCCAGGCTTTTGAGGACCTGGCTTATTTTGAGCCTTTTTACCTGAAGGATTTCGTCATGACGACGCCAAAAGCGAAATTACCCTGAGTGCGAAATTGCCCGGAATTCTGATTACGGTGCCGTGGGAAAAGTCCCTTCAACGATCTCAAACCAAAGTACAGGCGATAATCCTGCGGGATTTGTCTGATCCTTCACCAGTAGTGTCGGATGTTGTAAGGTGAGATTGCCACGTCGACTGGAACGGAATTCCTTTTCTTCCAGGATGCTGGCATCGGCGTAGCTGTACCACCTGATCCTGTAGTTCACTTTCCTTTTCAATCCTGAAAGCTGTAACTGGCCTGCTTCCCAGGTCAGATCCACCGTTTCCTTGAAAGCCGCCGGATATTCTCCGTTCTGACCCGTGGAAATGCCGTCGTTGCGAGACGTGCAAATCGAATTGGGGACTTTCGCAGCTGTCGCGATGTTGTAGGTACGGTTGTAGACATAGCCTGTACACGCCGATCGGTCGGCGCTGAGAAAATATTGCATTTCCTTGACATCCCGCTTGCGGTTGCTTTCGCTGGCCTTCCGGCGTCCCTGGATCCAGTTGCCATTGAAGATTTTTTGCGCCAGCGCACCGTTGAGCTGTTTGCGCGCCAGGACTGCGGTGGTCCACAATTTCCTTTCGTCATAGGAAGATCCATCTTTGCTGTAGCTGAATCCTTCCCAGAGCATGTATCCTGCCACGCCTGTATATCCAAGGCGCATCATGTCCAGGTTGTAGCCGATATAGTTAGAGCATGCACTGGAGTTATCGCCTTGGCCGGTTTCTGAAATGAGAACAGGTTTTCCATAATACCGGTTCAATTCATCGAATTTCTGTGCGTAGGACCTTTCGTCTGCTGAGAAAACAGTTGCCGGATCCGATGAATTTCTGCGCATCAGCAGTTTGTTTGGGTAATCGGAATAAGTCGATAAGCAGATGAGATCGATATTCGGGTCGGCCCAGGATTCGTCATTGGCAGTAAAAGGTGTTCCTGTATTGCTCTCGGATGGAAAAACCGTGAAGATTGGCAAATGGCCGAGCGTTCCGATCAGGTGGTCCGTATGGCCCAGTTCCTTTTTGATGTAAGCTGCGAGATAAGTCTGTAGTTTTTGCACCGCCTTTCTCGCTTCGTCGCCCTTTTCACCGGGTGAATCATAAGGCACATCGTGATTATACGCATGCTCGTTCATGTGCCAGGGTTCGCTGAGGATCTCGAACACCGAAATCTGCGTCGAGTAGCCCCAGCGGGAAATGATATAGCGGTAGCGCTGCGCGAGGTACTGGAGTGCTGTCACATTGTTGGCCATGTCGCTCGGTTTTTCCAGTCTAAAGCTTTTCTGGTAGCCATAAGATGCGCGTGCATCGTTCCAGTTGTGGGGCCAGAAATCTGAAAAATCCCAGGCAAACTGGCCATAATCACCGGAAATCATGATCGGCGTATGCAACAGCATATTGAACTGGATCAGCATGTCTTTTTCTGTGCAGGTAGAGACGACCTGGTCGATTTCCCAGGCAAAATTGAGCCGGTCGTAATAATTCCCCGGTTTCTCAAATTCGATGTCTGACGACGAAGGCGAAAGCAAAATGCGGATAAATTTCCCGCCCTGCTCGCCGTAATTCCGGATGTCGTTGGTATAATTCGCCCAAACAGTAGTGTTTAACTGGTCTTTTGGGTTCCCGGACCACAACATGTTGTTATCATTGATAGGGAAAGGAAAGTTGTTGCCGACCGGGAAAATGATTTTGCCGTCGCGTTCGAGGTTCTTATGGTTCGGATGAATGTGCACAAAGCCCGGTTTCCCTTTGTCGATGACCTCAAACGCGCTTTTTTGGGTCAATGCCTGTTCGGGGACCTGCTGTACAGATACGCGGAGCTCAACCTGCCAGTCGCCTGACTGCGTCGGTGTAAAACGCACGCGGAACGGATAACCGGTCGTTTTGCCGATCCATTTGTTCTCGCGCTCATTGCGTTCAAAATCGCGGTAATAAAAAGCGTCGACGGTGCGCGAAGCTGTTCCCGACGCATGTGTAAATACCGCCTGGATCTTGAGTTCCCATTCGAGGAAAGGATTGAGCCTGAAATTCGAAGAGTCTGTCGCGCCGTGCTGACCGAGAAAACGGTCTACGGCTTTCTGAAGCGATGGCGGTAGCGCAATGCCGATCTCGACCTTCTCGAACTGGTGATAAGCCTGATCAGCTGCATGGTTCATGTACTGGAACTGTATCGGTTCGCTGTTGTCGGTATAAAGCGGGGATGTGCGCACCAAATCGGGCTGGGCAATGGCCGCTGTTCCAAGACTGAACATGCATAGCAGGGTAAATATTTTTTTCATGGTGTATCGCGAAATGTGAAGGGTGAAAAATGGGTAATCTGCGCAGCGGCAGACAACCTGTCCGAAGATAAAGAACTTCTGCGATATCGCCCGTAGGCGAAGCTGGAATTTGCTTTTTTTGTGCAATGCTGCATTTGTTCCCAGCAAAAACTTCCTTAACTTGGTAGCGTGCGCGCTGATCCGGGTTTCCGGAAAGAAGGCGTGCTACAGATCCATTTAGAGACCAGGAACATGCATTTACAGACACTTATCAAAAGCAAGGAAAGACCTTTTTTAATCACCGGGCCATGCAGTGCGGAAACGCGCGAACAGGTGCTACAGGTTTGCGACGATATCGCAGCCAATGGCAATGCCGACATGCTGCGCGCCGGCATCTGGAAACCGCGCACGCGACCGGATTCGTTTGAAGGCGTCGGAGAACCCGGACTGGAATGGCTCGTCGAAGCTGGGAAAAGAACAGGATTGCCCGTCACAACGGAAATTGCGAATGCAAAACATGCGGAAAGCGCGCTCAAAGCAGGAATTTCCGTGCTTTGGATAGGCGCGCGGACAACCGTCAATCCTTTTGCTGTGCAGGACATTGCAGATGCGCTGCGCGGAACGGGAATTCCGGTCATGATTAAAAACCCGGTCAACCCGGACCTGAACTTATGGCTTGGTGCTTTCGAGCGTTTCCAGAAGGCCGGACTGACAGATCTCGCGGCCATTCACCGCGGATTTTCGGTCTACAACCATCCGAAATACAGGAATGTACCGAGCTGGGAATTGCCAATCGGACTCAAAGAGAACATGCCGGAAATTCCGATCATCTGCGATCCGAGCCACATTACGGGACGCCGCGACCTGCTGCTCGAAGTTTCGCAGAAAGCGATGGACCTGAACATGGACGGACTGATGATAGAAACGCATCCCGATCCCGATCACGCCTGGTCAGACGCCGCACAGCAAGTCACGCCGGAAGGATTGAAAAACCTGCTCTCGCACCTCGTACTGCGTTCAAGCGTTGTCGAAGACGCCCTTTCACAGGAACTGGCGGAAATGCGCCAGCAGATCGGTTTGCTCGACGACCGCTTGTTCGAAATGTTGTCGGCACGCATGAAGCTCAGCGAAAAAGTCGGGATCTTCAAGCGCCGCAACAAGGTCACGATCCTACAGGAGGACCATTGGAAGAAAGTCATTGATTCACGCCTGGAGAAATCCGACGAAATGTTCCTGACCCCGCAGTTTGTGCGCAATGTCATGGACAATATCCACCAGGAATCGATCCGGCACCAGACCCGTGTCATGAATCCGGACCTGAAAAAATAACGCAATTCTGAAAAGGAATTTCCCTGAAATCTGATCCGAAGCATGAAAAAACAAGTCGTTCCCTCCGAATACAGCGGCATCATCGCGATACCGAGCTCTAAAAGTGACGGGCAACGCGCTTTGCTGGCCGCAGCGCTCGCGAAGGGGACTTCCCGCCTGAAAAATGTCGGACCCAGCGCAGATGAGCAATCCATGTTGCAGGCGATCCGGTCCCTCGGAGCGCAGATCGTCGACGTCGGAGAAAATACGCTGGAGATTACGGGAATTGCTGAATTCCCAACAGAAATATACCTCAATCTCAACGAAAGCGGATTGGGATCACGGCTCCTGACCGCTGTTCTGGCTGCACACCGCGGACATTTTACACTCGATGGTTCCGGTTCGCTGAAAGAGCGCCCCATGAGCTTCTGGGTCGAGACACTTCCGCAATTTGGTGCGAAGTGCGAAGCTTCAGCAGGTAAATTGCCGCTGACGATCACAGGTCCGATGCAGGGAAACACGGTCGGGATCGACGGTTCACTGAGTTCCCAGTTTTTATCAGGCTTGCTGATGGCCTTGCCGCTGATCTCCACGGAAAGCCGTTTGCTCGTCAAAGGGCTCAACAGTACGCCTTATGTACAGATGACGCTCGATACGCTCGCGAAATTCGGGATTGCGGTCAGTCACCAGCAGTATGAGCAATTTGTCATTGCAGGCAATCAGCATTATTTGTCCACGGATTATACGGTGGAAGGCGACTGGAGCTCAGCGTCGTACTGGCTTGTTGCCGCTGCATTGGGACAGGACATTGCCGTTACCGGTTTGTCATTGGCGAGCCTGCAGGCCGATAAAT
>Ga0247806_10000316_pt1 | contig 32661 bp, 27 predicted proteins | sample UWRJL059202B1_FD_179935 | JGI IMG/M metagenome (GOLD analysis project Ga0247806, IMG submission 179935) | Plant litter microbial communities from Arlington Agricultural Research Station in Wisconsin, United States - UWRJ-L059-202B-1 | ecosystem: Environmental > Terrestrial > Plant litter >... | reverse complement strand
ATTCTTCAGGTACGTGCGACCGAATTCCTCCGGTACATGGACTTTGCAGGATGTGTGGACAGCGGTGATCGACGGCTCACGCGCTGAGCTTGTCGAGGAGAACCAACGCGTTATCAAGCTCGTATTCATCCCCACCGAGCTGAAGGAATGGAACCCGAATGCATTCAACATGTTGGGGAACATGACCTCTTACTATAAGGACATTCATGCAGCTAAACAGGTGAATGAAATTGCTTTTGATACAACCCTGGTGGTGGAGCAGGAGAATTACAAAACGCTGATCGATTACCGCCGCAAGCGGGAAATGTATGCCAAAGGCATTGGACTCGTTTCCAAATACTACAAAGACCTGAAAATTTCTAATTTTGATACGCTCAGTCCCACCAAAGGGGAGGAGTTATTTTTCACAATCACGGACTATGGACTTGAATAACGAATCAATGAATGCGCAAACCCCGGCAATGAACCTGTCTGATGTGAAATTTGATTGTAAGTATTTCAGGACCGCTATTCCGTGTCTGCCCAACAAGCAGACAGGCGTTGTTTGTCCAACCTGTAACGTCTACGAGCCCAAAGGGAAAACCATCCTGATTATCAAGCTGGGTGCGCTCGGCGATGTGATCCGCACGACACCGCTGATCGCGTATTACCGGAATTTATATCCGCAGGTTCATTTTACCTGGCTGACCTTGAGTCCGGACGTCTTGCCGAAAAATGACATCGATGTGATCCTGAAATACGATTTCACGTCGGTCTACACAATTGAAAGAACAAAGTTCGACATCGCCATCAACCTCGATAAAGATCCCGAAGCCTGTATGCTGCTGGCCGGTGTGAGCGCAACCGAAAAATATGGCTATTCCTGGGGCGATAACCAGATTTTGCCCGCGACACCGAAAGCGGAGCACAAGCTGATGACCGGTTTTTTCGACAACCTTTCGAAAGTCAATACGAAAAGCTACCTCACGGAGATTTTTGAGATCTGCCACGCAGAATTCAACTACGAGCCTTACCTGATCAACATCAACCGCTCGATAGCCGACAGCTGGAAGGAAAAGATCGCAGCCCTGACCTCAGCGCCTGTGATCGGATTAAATACCGGTTGCGGTCCGCGCTGGAAAACCCGTCTGTGGTCTGACGAATCATGGGCCGCGCTTGCGACAGCACTGAAAGCGGAAGGCTTTTACCCGGTTTTTCTGGGGGGAGAGCTTGAGCACGAGAAGAACCTGCGCCTGGCGGAAGAAACCGGCGGTACATATTTCGGTCACTTTTCACTCGAGGAATTCATTGCGTTGACAGATGCCTGTGACGTCATCGTTACACAAGTTTCAATGATGATGCACATAGCCACTGCCCTGCAAAAGCAAATGGTACTGATGAACAACATCTTCAACAAGCATGAATTTGAATTGTACGGCCGTGGACAGATCATCGAGCCTGCAACTGCCTGCACCTGCTATTTCGGAAATACCTGCGTACGCGGTCCCGAAAGCTGTATGCACGACCTGCATCCCGAAACCGTTCTCGCAGGCGTTGTTTCCTGTCTCGCGCGGACTTAAAACAAATCACTTCTCCACATGAAAATAGCTTTCTTATCTACATTTTATCCTTTCCGGGGTGGCATTGCGCAATTCAATGCGTTGTTGTACAGGATTCTCGAAAAAGAACATGAAACCGAGGCCTATACCTTTAAAAGGCAATATCCCGGTTTCCTTTTTCCCGGGGAAACCCAATATGTGAAGCCAGAAGATCCGGCGGATCAGATTCCCTCCATCCCCGTGCTGGATTCAATTAATCCGCTCAGCTATATCCGCACGGCGCGAAAGATCAACCGTGCGGCGCCGGATGTGATCCTTACGAAATACTGGATGACCTTTTTCGGCTTCAGTCTCGGAAGTGTATTGAAACGATTGAACAAAAAAACAAAGCGCATCAGCGTGCTCGACAATGTGATCCCGCACGAAAGGCGCTTCTTCGATGATTTTGCCAACCGGCTTTTCCTCAATAACAACGAAGGTTTCATCGTGATGTCGGATGCCGTACTGAAAGATTTGCTGCATTACCGGCCCGATGCGCGTTATTTGCGTGTCAATCACCCTGTATATGCGCAGTTTGGCGAGAAGATCCCGGAATTGCAGGCGCGCGAAATACTGAAGCTCGATCCGCAGAAACATACCTTATTGTTCTTCGGGCTGATCCGCGATTACAAAGGGCTCGATTTGCTCATTGAAGCGGTATCGATGCTCGACGATTCCTACCAGGTCGTTGTGGGCGGCGAATGTTACGGGGATTTCAGTGCCTACGAGACTTTACTCGACCGCTACGCAGTGAGACACAGGTTCCATTTGTACAACCGCTACATTTCAGACGCAGAAGTGCCTTTGTTCTTTTCGGCTGCGGATGTGTGTGTATTGCCTTACAAGACGGCGACACAAAGCGGTGTGACAGCTGTTTCCCAGCATTTTGGATTGCCTGTTATTGCGACCGATGTTGGTGGATTGAAAGAAACCGTGCTGCATGGAGAAACGGGATTGATCGTCGCACGTCCGGAAGCCGCCTTAATTGCCGAACAAATCTCTGATTACTTTCAAAAAGGATTGAAAGCTAGCTTTTCAGAAGCGATGTTACACCACAATGAAGAGAATTCCTGGGACAAATTCGCAGAAAAGGTCCTGCGCTTTATCGCAGAAATACCGGCCCGCAGCTAGCATTACCGACCGTTGCGCGGGACATAGGGAAACTTTTCCACAAGCTGTGCATAAACTTTTATTCACCTTTTTTGGGCTTTCATTGAAATTGATAAAGGGAAATTCTATATTTGCGGGCTTATATAAAGAACAAATTAACGAATTACGATATGCGTAACAAAGGATTTTTATGGTTTTTAACGGTTTTACTGGCAATCGTCTGTGTCTACCAGTTATCATTCACCTCAGTCTCTGCGTCGATAGAGCGCAAAGCTGAAAAAGAAGCAGATATCCTGGTCAGTGAGCTGCGGGTTGAAGCTGCCAAAACAGGTGGCATTGCTACACTGCCAAACGGTACGGAAGTGAATTTCGCAGAGCCGGAATCGGGTGAGATTGCGAAAGCTGCTTTTGTAAACCAGATCTTGAAAGAGAAGGCTACAGATAAAGTCTATCCGATTATCGGGTCTAACTTCCAGGAAGTAAAACAACGTTCCCTGGCTTTTGGTCTGGATCTCGTGGGTGGTATGAGTGTAACACTCGAAATCTCCGTTCCTGACCTCATTAAGAGTTACGCCCGAAATCCAAAAGATTCCAAGTTCCGCAAGCCTTATGAAAGTGCTTTGAACGAACACCTGACGAGAGGTGGTGACTTTGTGAACCTGTTTGCGAAAGCATTCAAGCGTTTCAACGGAGATGCGCTGATCGTGAAAGAGCTGGACATTGCTGAGACCGAAGAGTTGAACAAAAACTCATCCAATTCAGATGTAATCAGCTTTTTCAACGACAAAATTGCAAGTTCCATGGACGGCATGGAGCAGATCATGAACAAAAGGATCAACCAGTTTGGTGTTGCTGAGCCGCACATCCAGAAAGATCCTTCTTCCAACAGGATTTACATCGAGCTTCCAGGCGTTCAGGATGATGCAACGGTTGCGAAAAGACTGCAATCCACAGCAAACCTGCAATTCTTCGAAACGTATACGAAAGAAGAGCTTGCTTCACAATTTGCACAGGCTGACATGATCTCCCGCCAGGCTGAGATCGTAGCTGAAGAGCTTGTTGAGCTGGATTCGACATCTACAAAAGAAGATTCACTGGTTTACGCAAAAAAAGATTCTGTCGCAAAAGCAGCATTGAACCCATTGGCTGCTAAAAAAGGAGACAAAGGTTTATCCAACTACATTACCGGTGGTGGTTTTGCAACGATCGGTTACGTGAAAGCAGAAGACCGCGATAAAGTAGACAAGCTTTTCAAAAGAAAAGACCTGATTTCTGTTTTCCCGAATGATGTGAAATTCATGTGGTCTGCGAACCTCGAGAAAATCACGGTGAACAGTAAGGACATGGCTTACGTATTGTATGCTGTAAAAGTGCCGGACAACGGGAAAGCACCAGTAGGAGGAAAAGATGTGAAGCATGCTTCCAAAAGTCTTGACCAGAATTCAGGTGGTGTAACTGTTGATGTTACAATGACTGCTGACGGTGCTGACAAATGGTCGCAAATGACGCAAAAGAACATCGACCGTGCCGTAGCAATTACGATGGATAGTGTTGTTTATTCCGCGCCACGTGTAAACGAAGCGATCAACGGTGGAAACACACAGATCTCCGGTAACTTTACGATCAAGGAAGCAGAAGACCTCGCAGGTTTGCTGAACGGTGGTGCTTTACCAGCGCCATGTGTGATCAAGGAACTCGCGAAAGTAGGGCCGACCATCGGTGCTGAAAATGCATCCGCAGGTTTGATCTCTTTCGGGATTGCACTCCTCGCGGTATTCGCATACATGTATTTCTACTACGGTAAAGGTGGTTTGATCGCGAATATTGCTTTGACGATTAACGTACTCTTCATCTTCGGATGTCTCGCTTCTTTTGGAGCGGTACTGACATTGGCAGGTATTGCAGGTATCGTACTGACAATCGGTACTGCCGTCGATGCAAACATCCTGATCTTTGAAAGGATCCGGGAAGAGCAAAACAAAGGACTTGACCTGAAATCAGCGGTAAACGTAGGTTTTTCCAAAGCTTTGCCTTCTATCCTCGATGCGAACGCAACACACTTATTGGTAGCGATCATCCTGAAAGTATTCGGAACAGGTCCGATCGAATCCTTTGCAACGACTTTGATCATTGGTATCTTTACATCCGTATTCTCCGCCATCATCATCTCCAAGCTGATCATCACAGGCATGCTGGAAAAAGGAAAAACCATCACTTTCAACACGAAAATGTCTAAAGGATTGTTCCACAACTTCCACTTTGACTGGATCGGTAAAAGAAAGTATTTCTACGGTTTCTCTATCCTGATCACGATCCTTGGTCTGGTGGCGATCTTCACAAGAGGTTTGAACCCAAGTGTTGAGTTCTCCGGAGGACGTACATTTGCTGTGAAGTTTGATAAATCCGCAGACATTGAAATGATCCGTGCAGACCTGCAAACGGTATTCGTAGAGAACGGAGAAGTTGCTTCCACGGAAGTGAAAACAAAATCCAACTCTTACACTGTAGAGATCACAACAAACTACAAACTGGCTGACGAAGGTGCTTCTAACCTCGTGAACGAGAAGCTTAAAGAAGGACTGGACAAATCCAAAGAAGAATTGGGTAACTACGAGATCCTGGAATCCAGAAGTATTTCTGCATCCGTATCGAAAGAGCTGATCTCTTCTTCCACAATCGCGATTGTACTTTCACTCGTTGTAATCTTTGGTTACATCCTGATCCGTTTTGGTCAGTGGCAATACTCTATCGGTGCGATCGTCGGATTGTTCCACGATGTATTGGTTGTATTGTCTGTATTCGCCCTGTTGCACGGTATTTTGCCTTTCAACATGGATGTGGATCAGGCGTTCATTGCAGCGGTACTGACCGTGATCGGTTACTCGATGAACGATACGGTGATTGTATTTGACCGTGTCCGTGAAAACCTGAACCTCAGCAAGGATACAGATCACCACCACGCGATCATCAATAGTGCATTAAATACAACATTGAGCCGTACGGTAAATACTTCGATGATTCTCTTCGTGGTTGTATTCGTGATGTTCCTCTTCGGTGGGCCGGCAATCAAAGGATTCCTGTTCGCCTTGTTGATCGGTGTGATCATCGGTACGTATTCCTCACTTTGTGTGGCTACACCGATCCTCGTTGACTTCAGCAAGAAACTGAAAAAATAAGAAACCAGATAAGTACAGGAACGCCCGGCGGAAGTCGGGCGTTTTTGATTGTGCATACGGCGATGGATTAATTTCGTCAGAAGGCACGTAAATCAGGCAGATCACAGGAGATTATTGCAAAAAATATAGATATATCGTTGCGAAATAAAAATATTTTCTTAGATTTGCACTCCGATTTTGAATATAAGATAGAATTTAAACATCATACAAAATGAAAAAAGATATACACCCGGAAGATTACAGACTTGTAGTTTTTAAAGACATGACGAACGAGTACTCATTTCTTTGTCGTTCTGCTGCTGCCTCTACGGATACTGTAACCTGGGAGGATGGTAACGAATATCCACTTGTTAAATTGGATATCTCCCACAAATCTCACCCGTTCTTTACAGGTGTTGTTAAATTTGTGGATACCGCAGGACGTATTGACAAGTTCAAGAACCGCTACGGTCGTCACATGAAGTAACGAACAGCGAAACTAACTGGAAGCTCTCATTTTTTGGGGGCTTTTTTTTTAACCCTGCGTCACGTTTGCTGGCGGTTTTTTAGCATCTTTGGTAAAACTGAACAGGCATTGCTTTGTATCAGTTTTACCATGGTCATCTGCCGTTCAGGCAGATCTTGTTTTTATCAGCTCAAATATTTGAAAGACATGCATCATTTCCTGAAACTTCTGGTCATTACACTCCTTACGACGACAGCTGCACAGGCGGCGAAAATAGATCAGGCTTTTGAGAACCTGAAGGTTTTCAATTACTTTGAGGCCAAGGCCGGATTTGAAAAATCATTGGGTAAATACGAAGCACCTGCCAGTTTCGGGCTCGCAACGATTTATGCACGCAATGACAATCCTTTCTTCAATCTCGATTCGGCGTATCGCTACATCGTGCGTGCCGAACAACACTATGGGGCGCAGAGCGATAAGGACAAGGAGAAATTCAGGAAATATGCCGTTGATTATCCCGCGATCGCTGAATTGCGGGGGAAAATCAGCTCCCAGTTTTACCAACTGGCCTTACAGCGCAATTCCATTGTAGATTTTACGGCTTTCCTCGAAGCGCATCCATGGGCCGCGGAAAGGGCGACTGCGCTCCACAAACGCGATTCGATGGCATATTCCACAGCAGGAAATCTGCAAACCAGTGCCGGCTACCAGGAATTTTTGCAGATTTACCCCACTTCAGCATACAGGGAACTTGCCCAGGAAGGATTTTACCTCAAACAATACCAGGAAGAAACCAAAGGCGGATCGGTAACGGTGTTGCTGGGCTTTGTGAAGAAATTCCCGGAGAATCCTTATATAGGCGATGCCGAAGACCGTATCTTCGACCTCCAAACGCGTCAGAATACCGTTGAAAGCTTCAAATCATTCCTGGCGAATTACCCGACCAACAGGAACGCAGAACGTGCCTGGCGCAAATTGTACCAGTTGTACATGTCAGATTACTCTGAAAGCCGCATTCGCCAGTTCAGGATCGATTATCCAAACTATCCGTTCATGCAGGAAGTGGAAAAGGACATCGAGCTCTCGAAACAGGAATTGCTGCCTTTCAAACAAGGCGCATTGTTCGGTTTCATGAATTACAACGGCGATATTGTTTTTCCCGCAACTTATGAATCGCTTGGCTTTTTCCACGAAGGATTGGCACTCGCCGCGAAGAATGGCTTGTATGGCTATGTAGACAAAGCCAACAAAGTCGTGATCCCTTTTCAGTTCGATTCCGGGACGGATTTTGAAGAAGGCCGTGCGATTGTCGGCAAGGATGAAAAAGAAGGGATCATCGACCGGACCGGCAAACGCTTGTTCGAAATTAAGTTCGAAGACATCGGCCAGTTCTCGGAAGGATTGATCTACGGACAAAAAGATTCGCTGTATGCGTTTTACGACAAATACGGCTTTCAGCGCATCGGCGAAAGGTTTCATGAAGCATTTTCGTTTTCGAATGGATTGGCACGTGTACAGCTTGGCGACAACCAGGCATTTGTAGATCCATACGGAAGCTACATTGTACCGCCGGCCTACGAAGAGATCGCATTTTTCAGCGATACACTGCTGACTTTCCGCGAAGGTGAATTCTACGGCATCATGCGCCGCAATTGCCAGATTGTACATCCTGCGGTATATGACCGCATCGGAACATTGTCGAACAACCGCGCGATCTTCGTGAAGGACGGCAAAATCGGCTATTTCAACAGCGTGGCGAAAGTCGTGATCAATGCGGCCTTCGAGGAATTTCCAAATGCGATGGAAGCTTCGCGTTTCGACGGGAATTATGCGAAAGTGAAATTCAAGGACAAATATGGAGTCATTGACGCCAATGGCAAATGGATTGTTCCTGCGACTTACCTCGCGCTGGGCAATGTCGCTAAATTCATGACTTTCTCGAAAGGAAAGCAATGGGGATTTATCGATCTGACAAACAAAGTTGTTCTGCCGCCGGTTTACGAATATGCGGAAAGCTTCGACAACAATCTCGCTGTCGTGGAAGCGTTGACCAGGCAAGGCGTCATCAATGCGAAAGGTGCGTGGGTGATCCCGGCCGAGTTCACGGACATCAAAAAGATTGACAGCAAACATTTTCTCGCGTCGCGCGGCGCGAATTTCGGGGTTTACAGCAGTACCGGACAATTGCTCGTTCCTTTGAATTATCAGCAGATTCGTCAGGTGGAGAAAGATTTCCTCGTGCTCACAACCGCTGGTCAGGTACATTATTTTTACCTGCCGGAAGAAAAACTGATCATTCCGCAAAGTGTCGGCGAATAAGGTAATAACGATCTGAATTCTGCTGCATTGTAAAAGCCCGTGTACGGCACTTTATTGAAATTATTTTCGTTCTTTTGTGACAGTCAAAACAGCAAATAATTCAGCAGGAATGCAACATTCATATCTCGACTTCGCCGGATCGCTGGGTTTACAGGAACACGATACGGTTTTTATCGCGTCCGACATTAGTCAGATGGCCAAAGAGACACGTGCCAACGGCGAATCATTCAATGCCGACCTATTCATTGAATCTTTTCAGAAGGTCCTTTCCAATGGCACATTGATCGTTCCGGCATTTACCGACAATCTGAAGGACGGCGACACTTTTGACCGCAAAAACAGCAAACCGACAACAGGCGCTTTATCGAACAAAGTCATGCGCAGGAAAGATTTCCGCAGGACTGCCGATCCGCTGCATTCCGTTTTGGTGTGGGGCCGGCTCGCAGATGGGATCCTCGCGCTCGAAGACATCAGTACGTTTGGACCACAAAGCATTTTTGGTTTTCTGCACGAGGTAAAGGCCAAAATGATCATCATCGATGTAGACCTGCAAAACAGTTTTACCTTTGTGCATTATGTCGAAGAGCGTTTGCAGGTAAAATACAGGCATCCCTACCGCTGGAAGATGCATGTGCTGGATGCGGAAAATAGGACGACGCGCAATGTGGTTTTTCACACGAAACGCCCGGGAATCCTGAATGATCTGTATAATCTCCAGGATACTTTGCAGCAAAATGGTACGATCCGGGTGATTGCCTTCGGGAACGCGGAGATCCAAATGCTGGAATTCGACCGCGCTTATGATGCCATCGTGAAATATATGGCCGAAGGCGGGAAATTGTACAAATTCAGCATGAAGACCTTCATCAAAACAAAAATTAAAAAGCTGATCGGCAGATAAAAGGCGACAGCCCGCAATAAAGTTTAAATCAAAATCAATTCAAATGACAAAACGCAATTGGACAAGCATCAAGAACTATACGGACATCAAGTTTGAATTTTTCGAAGGCATTGCCAAAATAACGATCAACAGGCCGAAAGTGTACAACGCTTTCCGTCCGGAGACGAACATGGAAATGCTCGATGCCATGAACATCTGCCGCGAAAGAAATGATATCGACGTGATCGTGTTGACCGGAGAAGGCGACAAAGCTTTTTGTTCGGGCGGTGACCAGAATGTCAAAGGTGTCGGCGGATACATTTCAGAGAACGGTGTGCCGCGACTGAATGTGCTCGATCTGCACAAAGCGATCCGTTCCATGCCCAAGCCGGTGATCGCAATGGTCAATGGCTACGCGATTGGCGGCGGACACGTATTGCACGTGGTATGTGACCTGACGATTGCTTCAGAAAATGCACGTTTCGGACAAACCGGCCCTAAAGTCGGCAGTTTCGACGGCGGATTTGGCTCTTCCTACCTGGCGCGTCACGTGGGCCAGAAAAAAGCGCGTGAGATCTGGTTCCTGTGTGAGCAATATACAGCAAAGGAATCTGAAGCGATGGGCATGGTAAACAAAGTGGTTCCGTTGGAAGACCTCGAAGATACAACCGTTCAATGGTGTAAAACGATCCAGAAACGCAGTCCGCTGGCGATCCGCATGATCAAGCGTGGACTCAATGCGGAGCTCGACGGTCAGCATGGTTTGATGGAGCTTGCAGGCGATGCAACGTTGATGTATTACCTCACGGAGGAAGCGCAGGAAGGCAAGCACGCATTCCTCGAAAAAAGAGATCCTGATTTCAGAAAATACCCGAAATTTCCGTGATCTCTATCCGGATCAAAGCATATGCAGAGCGTCCTAAGTGGCGCTCTGTTTTTTTATGATCTTCCAGAAAAGGCCGGGGAATAGTCTTTTCAGCGTTACAGCCTTAATCTCCTTGTTGCCGATCAGTATTTCCCTTTTCTTTTGAGTTACAGCTTTCAGTAAAATGGCTGCACATTCCGCCGCAGGCATACCTGTTTCCTGGTTGTGGTCCATGACGCCATGCTGTTGACCGTCGGCGGTCAGCGCGTGGGTCGAGATCGGTGTATTGATTTTCCCCGGACAGGCGATCGTTACAAAAACATTGTTTTTAGCTTCTTCGAGCGCCAGGCTTTCGTAATAACCATGCAAGGCATGTTTCGATGCGCTGTAGGCAGAGCGCAGGTAAAAACCGAATTTGCCGGCAATGCTCGAGGTGATTACAAAATGTCCCGATTGCTGCTGCTGGAAATAAGGCAATACGGCTTTCGCCAAAGCGATATTCCCGAAATAATTGATTTCCATGATGCGGCGATCTACTGCCAGCGGCGTTTCAGCTGCTTCCGCACGCTGACTCAGTCCACCATTGTTGAACAGGAAATCGATGCGGCCGTGTTTCGCCGCGATCTGGGCGGCCAGCTCCGCAAAATTTCCGGATTGTTCTAGATCCAGTGGAAGGACCGTATGTTTCTCCGGATTTTTCATACCGCGCAGCACAGTTTCCAGTCCCGCGGCATTCCGTGCCGACAACACAACTGTTGCACCTGCTTCCGCTAAAGCTTCACAAACCGCTTTCCCGATTCCTGACGAAGCTCCGCTGACCCAGGCAATTTTTCCATCCAAATAAGACATGACTGCAATTTTAGAACAAAGAAACGGAATTCTGTGGAGTTGGATATAGTTATTGTCTGCGTTTTTCATTTGTGAAGTAGTCTTTTCGAAGAGTAAAAAAGACTAACTTCGCGGAAATTTTACACGTGAATAGCCTTCGTAAATTAAATCTATTATGGATTATGCTATGCCTGAGCAGCTGCGCTTCCATTGTTAACGGAAAGTACCAGAAAGTTAAAATTCATACCGGGGATGTGTGTGCCAAAGTGTATCTGGATGATTCGCTTATTGGATCGGGAGAAGTATTTGTACATCGTTTTAGAAGAGATTTTCTCCCTAAGCAGTTACGTATTGAAAGAGCTGGTTTTGAAACACGCTATCAGACATTAATCCAAAGTAAGAAATCTCCTCTATATATAATTTCATGGATTCCTTTCGGGGCAGCTTGGCTTATTCCTCCGTTGTTTGATCAGGGGCCCAAGTCATATAATTATCGCAAGAATTTTCACGTTGCGAAAAAAGTTCCTCAAACCGTCAATACACAGCCTGAAAAGAATTTCTTTCTTGGAAAGCTACATATTAATGATACCAGGGGTTATTACCTGAGCTCCAAGAAAATCAAGACATATCACACAGATAGTACATTCCATGAAAAACACAAAAATTTTTATTACACTCCTATTGATGTAATGCAGTTAGAGTGGGCACAATCGAGTCAACACCTGCTTAACCAAAGAAAGTTTGCTGATTCGACCTTCCAGATTTTTCAAAATCCGGCAAATGCATTCTATATAGATGCAGAAGTAGATTCTATGGATTTTATTTATGTCAACAGACACTCTATCATTGGAAGTGATGGTTTCTTGTTGTTAAAGACAGATATATGCTGGCTTTTAAGGGATATTTATGGCCAAACGTTATATGCCGATACGATTGAGAGTTGCTCAGATGAATTTGCCTTTCACATTTTTGGGAAAAGTAAGGAAATCAACGTAACTAATACAATAGCATTTTACCAGGCTTTCAATAATTCACTAGAGAAAGGATTACTCGACTTTTTAAACTCCGAAGACCTGAAGAGTAAGACAGATTCACATGAACAGCAACCGCCTCTTCAGTTTGAAATTGAGCAAACAGCTAAAGTTACCTCACTTGTTGAAGCTGGGAAAGCATGTGTTTCCGTCAGTTCCGTAGAAAGAATGAGCAGCGGTTTTTTCATAGGAGATGCAGGAGAGATTGTAACGACTTACAGTGTGGTTTCAAGTGGTAGAAACCCTAACGTAACTTTAAGTGACGGAACTGTATTGAAAGCAAAGATAGTAGCGGTTGATAAGGCACGCAACCTGGCGATTATTAAAGTGGAGCATAAAGGTCATCTTGTATTTGATCTGAATGCGATGGAACGGGTTGAGCTGGCGGAACAAGTATACGTGATCGAAATGTCTTCGGAAACAGTCGATTTTACGAAAAGATTGGTGGAGGGCATTATTTCCGGTGACAGAAATACCGGAACTGGCAGGATTTTGCAAACAGATGCGAGTATTACTATGAAGGCACTGGGTGCACCGATGGTCTCTAAAGAGGGTAGACTTATAGGAGTAATTAATTCAAAACTCGTTCGGGAAGAAATAGATGGGATCAGCTTTGCGGTTCCAGCAGCAGATATATTAGGTATTTTCAACTTGAAGACAAAGTAACTAAAATAGACTTAATGATAAAAAAACACTTCTTTTGGATTACAATTGCAGGGTCTTTGATGACGAGTTGTGCTTCTATTTTAAATCCACGACAGCAAAATGTAACAGTCTACACGCAAAGTCAGGATACAAAGGTGTATGTAGACGGTATTTTAACTGGAACGGGTAAAGAAGTTACTTTCGAGATAAAACGAAATTTGCGGGAAAGGCAGATACACATTGAATTGGACAGCATGCGTCAACAATATTATGCACTGATACCAACTAAAAAATCACCACTCTATTTTTTTTCTTTCATTCCTTTTGGGGCGATGGTACTTCCAATGCTATTCGACAATAGCCCCAATGCATATAATTATCCAAAAGAAATTCAAACCGGAGCCGGTGTACCGGAATTATACATCTCTACTGATCACCAATTCGTTGAATTGAATGAGTTTGTGCTGAATAATAATGGGAGCAATATGCTTTCCAGGACTGTTCAGTATAAACAATTTGTGAAAGACACAACTTTCCTGATTGGTGCAACTTCCTATCAGGAAGATTTGTTGGATGTGGGAAAGGAAAGATGGGCGTTGGGAATTAAGGAAGTATTGAAGAAATATGGGTTGGCTGATTCGTCAGTATCAATGTTTAAAAACTCCAACAATACTTTAAATGTCAATGCTACTGTCAGTTATTTGAAAAGCACAACAGTAACCAGGAGTTTTGAAATGGCATATATGCAGGTATCTTTTAACGTAGCTGAAGTAAAGATATTATGGGAGTTAAAGGATGCCTACGGCAACTTAATTTATGCCGATATAATTTCATCAGTTTCCGATAGTTTCATAAGAGCCGAAGAGCTGGCCATCAACGACGCAATTGCAAATGGGTTGAAAACTTTTCTGGCTGTGGCGCAGGAAAGGGGATACCTGAAACTGAACGACATTAAAAAGGCCGTTCTGCCACCTGCTGCTGCCAGCAAAACTAAAGTTGGACAGCAGAACAAAGCTACTTCGATCGCCGAAACTGTAAAAGCTTGCGTAACGATAAAAACGCCAGATGGACACGGAAGTGGCTTTTTTATCGGCGACGCTGGAGAAATTCTGACGAATTACCATGTAATCAAAGGAACTGATTCTTTGCAGGTCATTCTCAATGATGGTACAAAATTAAAGGCATCGGTACTAAAATTTGACATGAAAAATGACTTGGCTTTATTGAAGATTGAGCATATTGGTCACCGAGTGATAAGTCTAAGCGAGACAGTACCAGGAGACCTTGGCGAGGAAATTTACGCAATAGGGACGCCAACTTCGCTGGAGTTGACACAGTCTATCAGCCGGGGAATTGTATCTGGGGAACGAAATATTGAAAATGAAAGAATTCTACAGATCGATGCAAAAGTCAACGGTGGAAATAGCGGTGGCCCGCTCATCAGTAAAAAAGGCAATTTAATGGGAATTGTGAGCGCAAAGCTTGTAGGACGGGGAGTCGAGGGGATCGGATTTGCAATTGCGATAGAAACGGCCATACAGTCTTTTGGATTGACTGTGCAATAAGCGTGTTAGCTGAGACGGTGATTTGTTCGCTTCCATTTTTACCAAAATTCACAATTCAACCCCAATCTATTCCCGCAAATCTGCGAATTCCGTATTTTTACGTTCATGAAATGGAACACGACAGATCTGGACAAGCTCAATGCGATGAACCGCAATACGTTGATGGAACACCTCGGCATTACCTGTGTGGAGATCGGGGAAGATTACATCGTTTCGACGATGCCGGTTGATCACCGTACGCACCAGCCGATGGGCTTGTTACACGGCGGGGCGAGTGCTGCGCTGATTGAAAGCATCGGTTCGATGGGCTCCGCCTTGTTGTGCGATCTCACGAAAGAAGCGCCGGTTGGACTGGAGATCAATGCCAACCACATCGGCGGACTCAAAAGTGGTTCCGTGCGTGCGATCGGGAAGATCGTACATGCCGGCAGGAGAACGCATGTGTGGCAAGTCGATATTTTCGATGCATCCAATAACAAACTGATCTGTACCGGCCGATTGACGGTCATGATCGTTCCAATACAAGCCCATTGAAAGACATGCTCAAATACAGGTTTCCGGAAGCGGAAGTCGTTGCACAGTGCGGTACGCTGAAACAGGTGGAAATTTCCGATGTGGAGGAAGGATTCATTTTCACGAATTTTGAAGGCACAGAATGTTTTCTGTTTGAGTCCGAAGGTGAATTGACCGCGGAGCAGCAGCTGTATTTCCGTAAGGACAAGCCTTATGTATTTTCGCAGCGTTCCTACATGTTGCAGGCAGATTCGTTTTTGCATGGCATCCACCAGATGCGTCTCGGCAAAGCGGTTTTTTCGCGGATCAAAAGTGCGTCTTTCGATGGAAAACTGGCTTTTGAGCTGTTTGATGCACTTTGCGAAATGTATCCGAAAGCTTTGGTATACCTCGTTTCCGGAGAAGCAACCGGCACCTGGATCGGCGCAAGTCCGGAGACTTTACTCGAAGCACACCAGGGATATTTATTCACAATGTCACTCGCCGGAACGCGTAAAACGAGCGACGTCAACGGCGAATGGGGACAAAAAGAGATCATCGAGCAGGACCTGGTTACTGATTTCATCGTAGATCAGCTGAAAGGCATGGAAGCAGAAAGCATAGATATGATCGGCCCTTACGATTTCGCGGCGGGTCCGGTGACCCATTTGCGGACGGATATCAGCGCCTACCTGCCTGGCGGAAATCCATTGGATGCTGCGCGTAAACTGCATCCGACGCCGGCTGTCAGCGGATTGCCGCGCGAACAGGCATTGACCTTGATCAGCATGACGGAATCGCACAACCGCTTTTTATACACGGGCATGCTGGGCTGGATCAGTCCCGCGAAAACACGTTTGTACGTCAACCTGCGCTGTGCACAGTTGCAGGAAGAGAATGCCTTTTTGTATCTCGGCGGCGGCTATACGGCGCAATCCATTCCGGAGCTGGAGTGGGAGGAAACTGAGAATAAAAGCAGGACCTTGCTGAATGTCATGGAAAAAATCCGTACGCGTTAAGCAGGCAGACAAAATCCGCAAAGATTTTCAGCGATTTTCGCACTTCACAGCGATGCAGTAATTACCTTTGCCAGCAATCGAAATAAAATACCCGCAGATGATATCAAGCGCAAAAAAAGGAGTTCAGGTACTGATTACACAATGTGTGGAAATGGGATTGAAACACGTTGTGATCTCCCCGGGATCCCGCAATGCGCCTTTGATCATTGCTTTTAACCAACATCCGGAGATCACCACGACCGTCATCCCCGATGAACGTTCGGCAGCTTTTTTTGCACTCGGTATGGCGCAGCAGCTCAAACAGCCTGTCGGGATTTTGTGTACTTCCGGTTCCGCGCCTTTGAATTATTACCCGGCAATCGCAGAAGCTTATTACCAAGGCGTTCCGATGATCGTGTTTACGGCCGATCGTCCGCATGCATGGGTAGATCAGGGAGATGGACAGACGATTGTACAGCACGATGTTTTCCGCAACCACATCCGGTATTCGGTGACGGTTCCGGAAGGTGACAACCACAAAGATTTCAGCTGGTTCCTGTCGCGCGAATTGTCGGCCGCTTTTTACCACGCTTCCGGGCCGGTGAAAGGGCCTGTGCACATCAACCTGCCATTCTCCGAGCCTTTGTACCTGCAAGCAGACCTCGAACTCACGAAAGCCGATGTCAAAACAATAGAAGTCCTCAGTCCGTCAACGCGTTTGAGCACGGCGCAGTGGAATGTCCTGAAAACAACCTGGGATCAGTCGCCGCGTAAAATGATCGTCTGCGGACAGCTACCGGCCAATCCCGCTTTGCTGAGTGCCTTGAAGGCGCTGGCGCAGGATCCATCAGTAGCAATCCTGGTGGAGAATACATCCAACCTCGTTGATTACGGCTTCAACCATTGCATCGACCGCTCGCTGAACTCGATCTCAGAAGCAGAAAAAGCAGATTTCGCACCCGACCTGCTGATTACGATCGGCGGAGCAGTGGTATCGAAACGCATTAAAAAATACCTGCGCGATTTCACGCCTGCGCACCACTGGAAAGTCGGACACGAATTCCTGTTCATGGATACGTACCAATCTTTGACACAAACGATTCCGACGGATGAAGTCTCATTCTTCAACGACCTGTTGCACTATAAATCAGAAGTGCCGGCTTCCAATTACGGATCGCGCTGGAAACAAAAAGATTTCCTGATCCAGGAAAAAGCGCAGCTTTTTTTCGAAACGGACGAAAATTATGGCGATATTGCGGTATTCAATACGATCCTGGATTACGTTCCGGATGCATCTCATCTGCACATGGCCAACAGCTCTGTGATCCGTTACTGTCAGCTTTTCGATCCCGTTCAAGGCATTCAATATTGGTCCAACCGCGGTACAAGCGGTATAGACGGTAGTACGAGCACAGCCTGCGGCGCGGCAATGATCACCACAGATACCTGGCACACACTGATTACCGGGGACATGTCCTTCTTTTACGACAGCAATGCGCTTTGGAACCACGTTTTGACACCAAATCTGCGGATCTTCATGATCAACAATGAGGGCGGCGGTATTTTCAAGATCATTCCGGGCCCCAAAGAAACGCAGGAGCTAGAGGATTTCTTTGTTTTTAAGCATGCATTTTCGGCCGAGTACATCTGCAGAGCATTTGGAATTGGCTATTTCAAGGCCGATACGCTCGAGGCCATCGAAACGCAGATGGAATCCTTTTACACTTTTGAGGAAAAAGGAAAGCCTAAGCTGATGGAGATTTTTACGCCGGGCGGATTGAACGATCAGCAATTGCAAAATTATTTTGACAAAGTAAAGTTGTGAAAAACACCCTGTATTGCTTTTTTACCGCCTATTTGTAGAAGACCCGGGGATAAATTCTCGGTTTTAATCCCTGTTATTCCAACAGGACTTACTATTTTTAACCCACCAAACAAACAATCAATCATGGATTTCTTTAACATTCTCTTTACGGCTGAAGGTCTTTTTTATCTCGTTGTGCTGTCGCTGCTCGAAATTGTACTCGGGATTGACAACATCATCTTTATTTCCATCGTGACGGATAAATTGCCCGCGGAGAAAAAACGGTACGCCCGTAATCTTGGAATGACTTTGGCGCTGGTTGTCAGGCTGTTGCTACTGACCTTGGTTGGATTCATCATGCGGATGGAAAGACCACTGTTTACTGTTTTTGATCACCCATTTACCGGTCAGAGCATCGTTTTGCTCGCTGGAGGTTTGTTCCTGATTTATAAAAGTACGATCGAAATGCACAACAGCGTGAAGGGTGGGGACGAACCACATGCGAATCCGAAAGCCAAATTGTCGGCAATTATCCTGCAAATTGTCATGATCGACATCGTTTTTAGCTTCGATTCCATTATTACGGCGATTGGTATGACCAACGACATCAGCTCTGATCCGCATAAAAATCCGATGATTATCATCTATGCTGCGGTCATCATTTCCATGGCGATCATGCTTGTGTTTGCCAAACCGATTTCAGAATTCATCAACAACCGTCCGACCGTTAAAATGATTGCCCTGGCATTCCTCGTAACGATCGGTGTGATCCTCGTTGCAGAATCATTCGGTCAGCATGTTCCAAAAGGATATATCTATTTTGCGATGGTTTACGCCTTGCTCGTTGAATTCCTGAACATCCGCATGCGGAAAAATAAAGGGATCGAGGAATAATGACAATAGCAGAAGCGCATTTACTGCTGGCTCCGGAAGAACCGGATGATTTGCAGGATATGTACGAAGAAAAGCTGTTTGAATACAAGCAGTTTTTTCTCTCTAAATCGCCGATCGCGAAATTATTCGCCGCCAAGCTGACGCGCATGCAACACCTGCACGAAGCATTCATGTTGTTGGGCGGGGAGTTAGAGCCAGAAACGATTGAACTGACTGATTTTCCAGCATTCACAGCAGAAATCCGCAGCAGTTATGACGCTTACCAGGCGCAAAAAAACGGCTTCAGACGACAATTGTCGAATGGGCGATCTGCGTATGTGATCGCTGCCTGTGCAGAAGCGCTTGTGATACTGGAAAAACAATTCGCAGCCTGTTGGTTCACCGAAGCAGTTGCTGTCGAAGAAGTCATCGTTTCGAAAGATCCCGATCCAATGGAGGTCCTGCATGCGATCAGCCAATATGCGGAACAGGGGGGAACGCGCTTTGCGCAGTTGAAGAATTTGGAAAACAATCCGCCGCAGGTACTTGTGCACGAAATGAAACGACTATCTTTGCTTTTCAAAAAATACTGATGGACGAGACCTTAGAAAAATTGAAAGTGCAGCTCGAGTTGCTGGAATGGCCGGATGTGTACCTGTTTAAATTCATTGTACCCAATCAGCCGGAACAGATTGCACAGGCGACGGCTTTGTTCGACCAGTCTTCGGACATCGTGATGCACCCTTCAAGCACCGGGAAATACATGAGCATCAGTGTCAGGGAATTGATGCTCAACGTGGATTCCATCCTCGAAAAATATAAAAAAGCAAGTCTCATCGAAGGAATTATCTCATTATGATCTTATTAATCGGAATTAGTGTCGCAAGGGTCCTGATGGGCGTTTTGCTGGTTTCCATCACCGTGCTGATCCTCGTGATCGCCTACAGAAAATACCTTGTTCACCTCGGGAAAGGTGTTCCTCAGCAACAGCATTATTGTGTATTATATTCCCTGGAGAAGGATCCCGCGCATGGAGAGCTGGAATTTTATTTCACGACCGAAGTGGCACGCAAAGTCACTTTTGAAATCCTGTCGGAAGCCGGGGAACTGCTCGAAACAATCACAGATGCGGAATTCGGAACCGGCGGACATATCCTGCGCTACGATTCTAAAAAACTGGCCAATGGCATTTATTTCTACCGTTTGCGTACAGAGAACCAGCAAACGATGAAAAAACTCGTAGTCGCCAATCTTTAAGCGCACCAGCTGCGTAAGTAATGCGTAACTTGCGGAAAGCGCCCTGTTGATTTGACAGGAGTAGCCGTCCAAGCGTTAGACAATATGTCAGCACAAAATGAATGGCAAAGAATTTGCCTATTCAAATGGAAACAGTAATTTTATCCCAAATTAGTCAGGATATAATATATAAAATAACAGATTATGGCTTTAGAAATAACAGATGCAAACTTTGAAGAGCTTGTATTGAAATCAGACAAACCGGTAGTGGTAGATTTTTGGGCAGAATGGTGCGGACCTTGTCGCATGATTGGACCGGTAATCGAAGAAATGTCCAAAGAATACGAAGGAAAAGCAATCATTGGTAAAGTGAATGTAGACCAGAACCCAGGTGTTTCGGCACAATTCGGGGTACGTAACATCCCAACCATCCTTTTCATCAAAGGTGGTGAAGTCGTTGACAAATCAGTTGGAGCAGTTCCAAAAGCGCAATTGGCTTCGAAACTGGATGCGCTCGTTTAATCAGCAGTAAAATTCTTTCAAAAAGGTCGGTTTTTCCGGCCTTTTTTTGTTTCCGGTATTTCCGTTTGAAAGCGTTTCCACCATTCACCGTGGAGACTCCACCGTTCACCGATAATTTGCCGGATTGGCTGTATTTACCGATTTTTCAAGTTATCTTTGCACCCAAATTATTTCGGTAAATGACTACATTTTTAAATCGATTGAAAGTATACGGCATCGGCTTCGGCATCGGCCTTGTTTTCGTATTCTTCTTTTTTCAGAACAGGGGTTGCAGCTGGTTGCCCGGAAACAGGGTTAAAAATGCCATTCTCGACCGCGTGATCGTGGTTTCCGACGAGGAAGCGGCTTTGCTGAAATCCAAAGGCATCACCAACAAGGAGATTATCGCCCTGCTGAATGAGGGAAAAGTCGACTTTGAAAAAAGCAAAAAAGATACCGAAAGCAAGATCTATTACCTCGCAAATGGCGCAACAGCCGTTTATTTCACTTTGCCTTCGGAAAGCTTCATTGCGGAAGTAAAAGCTGCCGGTCAGCCGGTTTCAAAGATTAAAAATACAACTGAAGGTTTGGGCAGGTTTATCCATTTCCCGAAAGATGACGACCTCATATTTGCAGATACACTTGCGAAAATGACTTGCCAGCAGGAACAAATCGGGATGATCCAGTCGCGCATGATCCTCAAAAGCCTCCAGCAGAACGGAACGATCGACTTTGCCAAAACACATTTCAATGTAACACCGAAAGCGGAACAATACATCAACTTCAACGATCCGAAAGGAAGAAGGATAGGTGCCAATGCCGTTTGGTATAAAAATAAAATTACCCTGCATACGTTAGATCTTCCTTTTCAGGATACGTGCAGGTAATATTATGCGCAAGTTTGTTAATAAATCATATATTTAGCAACAGTACTATACTTTTCTTTTTTTAATTTTGGACAATGGAATTTTCTGCAGAACAAATTGCTGGCATATTAGAAGGGGATGTCGCAGGTAACCCGGAAACAAAGGTTACAGGACTCTCTAAGATTGAGGAAGGTACATCCGGAACTTTGTCTTTCCTGTCGAACCCGAAATATGAAGAATACATTTATTCCACAGGTGCATCGATCTGCATCGTTAACCGCACTTTTGAGCCTGCGAAGCCTTTGCCTGACACGTTGACACTTGTCAAGGTAGATGATGCGTATGCCTGTTTTGCGAAATTGCTGGATTTCTACAACCAGATGCGCCAGAAACAGCCCAAAATAGAACAGCCGTCTTTCGTTTCCGAATCAGCGCAGCTTGGCGAGGGAATTTACCTCGGTGCTTTTGCCTATATCGGCGAATACGCGAAGATCGGTTCCCATGTGAAAATTTACCCGAACGTATACATTGGCGACAATGTCGAAATCGGTGACAATACAACTGTTTTCCCGGGCGCCAATATTTATGCGGATTGCAAAATCGGTAAAAATTGTGTCATCCATTCAGGCGTCGTGATCGGCGCCGATGGATTCGGTTTTGTGCCGGATGAAAACGGCGAATACCAGAAAGTACCGCAAATTGGCAATGTGATCCTCGAAGACAATGTCGAGATCGGTTCCAATGCGACGATCGACCGCGCAACACTCGGTTCCACGATCCTGCGCAAAGGTGTGAAGATCGATAACCTCGTTCACCTCGCACACAATGTCGAAGTCGGCAAAAATACAGCGATGGCCGCTCAGGTCGGCGTTGCAGGCTCCGCGAAGATCGGCGAAAATGTCATGATCGGCGGACAGGCAGGAATTGCCGGACATTTGCACATTGCAGACGGCACGAAAATCGTTGCGCAATCGGGTATTCCCGGTACGGTCAAAAAAGCAGACACGCTGATGGGCTCACCAGGTATTCCGATTGATGATTTCAAGAAATCGTACTTCGGTTTCCGAAAATTGCCTTTCATTCTGAACAAGATCCAGGACATGGATAAAAAAATAAAAGAACTTACCAAAGATTAATACATACAATGGCTGATAAGCAACGCACGCTCAAAGAAGCTGTGAAATTGACCGGAGTGGGTCTGCACACAGGAGAAAAAGTAAATCTGGAGATCTGTCCTGCTCCCGATAACCATGGCTATAAATTCCAGCGTATTGACCTGGAAGGACAACCAACTGTAAAAGCAGATGCTGATCTCGTCGTTGCTACAGATCGCGGAACGACCCTCGAGCAGAATGGCGCCAGGGTATATACGACGGAGCACGTACTCGCAGCTTTGTATGGTATGCAGGTCGACAATGCGTTGATCCGCATTGATGGTCCTGAAATTCCGATCATGGACGGAAGCTCCTGGCCTTTTGTGGAAGCGATTGAAAAAGTTGGCTACGAGGAGCAGGAAACTGACCGCGATTATTTTGAGCTGACTGAAAAAATTACCTGGGAAGATGTCGACAAAGGCATTGAATTCCTGGCTGTTCCCGATTCACATTACCGCATCACCGTAATGGTGGATTACAATTCGCCGGTACTCGGCACGCAGCACGCGAGCATGTACAGCGTCGGTGAATTCCGCGACAACATTTCGAAATGCCGTACTTTTGTGTTCCTGCGCGAATTGGAGTTCCTTGCGAAGAACAACCTGATCAAAGGTGGGAACCTCGACAATGCGATCGTATTGGTAGACCGGGACGATGTGAGCCAGGAAGAGTTGAGCCGCCTTGCGAAATTACTCGGCAAGGAAGAGCTGAAGATCCAGTTTGACGGCATCGGCGTGTTGAACAGTTCCAAGCTGCAATACGAAAATGAGCCGGCACGTCACAAATTGCTGGACATCGTCGGTGACCTCGCACTGGTTGGAAAACCGATCAAGGCGCACATCTTAGGCGCACGTCCGGGACACTCCGGAAACGTCCGTTTTGCGAAAGTACTGAAAGAACAAATCAAAAAACAGGAGAAACAAGGCCGCAACTTTGACCTCACAAAAGAACCTGTTTACAATATAAACGACATCGAGAAAATGTTGCCACACAGGTATCCATTCCTGTTGGTAGACAAGGTCATGGACATTTCCGATTCAGCGATCATCGGCGTGAAGAACGTGACGATGAACGAGCCGATCTTTACCGGACATTTCCCAGGAAATCCTGTATTTCCAGGTGTTTTGCAGATCGAAGCGATGGCCCAGACGGGTGGTATTTTTGCCCTGCACCAACTCGAGGATCCGCACTTGTATTCGACCTATTTCCTGAAGATCGACAATGTGAAATTCAAGCAGAAAGTATTGCCTGGCGATACGCTCGTATTTGAATTGAACCTGTTAACGCCGATCCGCCGCGGATTGGTGAACATGGGAGGAAAAGCCTATGTGAACGGGAAATTAGTGATGGAAGCAGATATGCTGGCGCAGGTCATTAAAGATAAAGCATAATGATAAGTCCACTTGCACAGGTTTCGGAAGAAGCCACGATCGGTGAAAATGTACGCATTGATGCATTTTCGGTTGTTTTCGAAGATGTTACGATCGGTAGCGGAACCAGGATCCATCCCAACGTAACGATCTATCCAGGTACCCGCATCGGGAAGAATTGTGAAATCTTTCCGGGAGCCGTGATCGGGGTCGTGCCGCAGGACCTGAAGTTCGAAGGAGAATATACAACCGTCGAGATTGGCGACAATACGAAGATCCGCGAATGCGTGACTATACACAGGGGAACTTCTGACCGCATGAAAACGTCGATCGGTTCCAATTGCCTGCTGATGACCTATGTACATGTCGCGCACGACTGCCAGATCGGGAACAACGTGATCCTGGCGAGCTATGTCGGACTTTCCGGGCATGTGATCATTGATGATTACGCGATCCTCGAAGGCAAGGTTGCCGCACAACAATTCGTACACATCGGCGCACATACCTTTATCGGTGGCGCTTCACTGGTGCGCAAGAATGTACCGCCTTATATCAAGGCTGCACGCGAGCCGCTGACTTTTGCAGGCGTCAATTCCGTTGGATTGCGCAGAAGAGGGCTGACGGATCAGGATGTACGTGAGATCGAGGATATTTACCGCGTGATCTATGTGCAGAACAACAATATTTCCAAAGGCGTGGAACAAGTGAAGGAAACCGTTCCGGATTCCCCGATCCGCAAACAAATTTTAGATTTTATCGAATCATCCGACAAAGGAATTATCCGCGGCATGATCTAATTGCTTCAAAGCAGAAAATCGGCAGGCGGGCTTGATCTGGCTGCCGATTTTTTTATTCCAGTAAACATGAACAGAGGAGAAATCATAGAGCTCGACATCACCGGATTTGCATTTGGTGGAAATGGAATCGCGAAAATCCCAACGGAACAAGGCGATTTTGTACTATTTGTGGAAAATGCATTCCCGGGTCAGCGCGTGCGTGCGAAAATCGAAAAGAAGAAAAAGCGATTTGCAGAATGCAAGCTGATCGATGTCATCGAAAGATCTCCGGAGGAAATCAAATCCGGTTTCCAGGAAATTTCCGGTGCGCCGTACATTTTTGTGCCTGTTGAATTGCAGGAAAAATACAAGCAGGAAACGACGCTCGACCTGTACCGCAAGATCGCGCACATTCCGGACATTGAAAATGTTTTCGATACCTTTGTCTCATCACCTTTGCACTATAATTACCGCAATAAAATGGAATACAGCTTTTCCTGCATCGAGCACGATGTGCTGACGGGAGAAGAAAAAGACGAAGCTTTCGCACTCGGTTTCAAACGCCGCGGTACGTGGTGGAAAGTCGAAAACCTCAATAAGGAGAGCGGACTTTTTGATGCACAATGGGAAAATGAGCTGATCCAGGTGCGCGATTTCCTGAAAAAGACAGGACTTCCTGCCTGGCATCCACCGAGAAAAGAAGGTTTTTTCCGACACATTGTCGTACGCAAATCCTTTCACCAGGACCAGTTGCTGATCAACCTCGTAACTTCTTCCGAGAACCTGAAGAAATTCGATGTCAAGGCTTTCTCGCAGTTTTTACAAGACCTGCTTGGTCAACGCCTGGCTGGTTTTCAGCATACGGTCAATGACAATGTGGCCGACCGTGCGAAGATTGAGAACGGCAACAATACTTTGCTCTATGGTGAAGAAAAAGTCGTGGAACAGCTTGGCGGGCTCTTTTTTGAGATCAGCATGGAAAGCTTTTTCCAGACCAATCCGAAAAGTGCCGAATTGTTGTACAACAAAGCCCTGGATTATGTTTTTGAAGACAATCCGCTCGACGGAAAAGTTGTGATGGACCTGTTCTGCGGAACGGGAACGATCGGACAGATCTTATCGACCCGCGCGCAAAACGTGCAGATCATCGGCGTTGACATTGTTCAGGAAGCCATTGACGATGCACATAAAAACGCGAAACGCAACGGGATAGAAGGCATTCAGTTCTTTGCGGCGGATGTCGGCAAATTCCTGTTTGAATATCCGCAGTACGAAGGCAAGATCGGAACGATTGTCCTCGATCCGCCCCGTGCCGGGATTGCGCCGAAAACCTTGCGCAAAGTCATGCGTTTGCAGGCTGACAGGATTGTGTACATTTCCTGTAATCCCGCGACACAGGCGAGAGACACGGAAATTTTGCAGGAAGCAGGCTACAAGCTCGAAAAATTATCTTTCGTGGACCAGTTTCCGCACACGAGCCATATCGAAGCGATTGCTAAATTTGTAAAGACCGGTGAGCTGAAGCTTGACTGATCATTATTCCTTTTCAGGAGGTGTTTGCGGTGCGATCATTTTGCCCATGATCATCGGTTCCCTTTCCTGTTCCGGTGGCTTCGGTGTACAGATCGGTGGCGTCGGTACATAGACCGGTGGCTCAACAATCGCTGGTTCTCCGAGAAGCATAGGTTCGTCCGGTACTTCCGGCATTACGGGTACGGGAGGTATTGGCTCCTGTATCATCATGCCCATGATAACCGGTTCCGGTTCGAGGATGATTGTATCGCCCATCAAAATAGGCAGAGGAATATTTTGCTGCAGATGGTCGATCAGCGAAAGACTGTCCGGCGGTTCTACAACCGCGACCTCGCCAGTTATTTTTACGTCATTTGTTTGCGCGCAGCCAAAGAGAAAACTTCCGAATACAAGCATTGCTGCGAAAGCGAAACGGCTTAGATTGAGCTGTTGCGCACGTGGAATAACCGGCATTTGTGGTGTCGGATCGATCATGCTGGCAGGAATGCGGCCGCAGACTTTCTGATCAGCATTGGCTTGCAGGTAGTCCAGCACAGCGGATTTCGTTTGTCCTGAAAAGTCCACAACTTTTTTGGAACATACGCCGCAGAAGCGTCCTTTTTCCTGTTGGGTCATTGCGTCCCAGTTTTCGTGGCAGGGAACAGGGATCTGGAGTTGAAGTTTTGGATCGCTCATGGTGTTTCATTTTGGAAGTGGTACAGCAACCTGTGGATTTCGTTCAAATGCGATCGAAAATAATCGGAACATTGGTCTGTGAGTTTTATTCCGCAGAGAAATCTGTACATTTGCTGCTATGTCAGTTGTCATCCTAATCGGTTTTATGGGTTGCGGGAAAACCACCCTGGGCAGGAAGCTTGCGCGGGCGCTGGATTACCGGTTTCTCGATGCCGACGATGCGATCGAAGCCGCGGAAGGCATGTCGATCCCGGAAATATTTGCACAAAAAGGAGAAAGCCATTTCCGGCAGCTGGAACACCAGTTCATCACCGGGTTGCGGGATCGGCAAAATGTGGTTGTATCGACCGGCGGCGGCATGCCTTGTTTTGGTAACAATATGGATTTGCTGAACGAAGCGGGCACAACGATCTATTTGAAACGCTCCGTGCCGGAGCTCGTGCACAGGTTGGTCCACGCCCGGAAACAAAGACCGCTGATCGCCGGTAAAAACCGGAAAGAGCTGGTTGATTTTATCAGTGAATTGCTTCCGGTACGCGAAAAATATTATTTGCAGGCGGCATTTGTATTGGAGCGGGACGCGCAAACGGCGGAGACAATCCGGGAATTGATCGGCGGAGATCTCTGAATAAAGAATCGCTTTTTAAACTTCGTCTTCCATCCAGAACTGCGCAGGCCGGTCTCGCGCTGAAAAGCGCATCGACAAGTACATGATCAGCGCATTGAAAAGCAGTATGGCGTACGAGATTTTATCGAACCACGTTGTGTCTTCGTGGTAATACCTGAATCCCATATTCCAGAAAAGTACCAGGTAATAGAGTGCCGCACCGCCTGCCAATACATAGATGAAATACGTTTTTTGTCGCCAGCACAGGATAATCCCCAGCAGGATAAGCAACCAGCATGCGACTGCAAAGGCGTGGTATTGCAGCAAACGTTCCAGGAAGTCCCAGGGTTCAAATCCGAGCTTTTCGCCGCGGTCGAAGATCAGTTGTTCTACATCGACTTCTTTGGTTGTCAGCAGGAGTGCACGCGCTGAGATCACACCATAACTGATGCAGTGCCAAAGCGTGAAGATCAGCCAGATCAGCAGGTTTACATAACAACAGAGCCGCATCCAGAAAGGAGGACGGTTCGTACCGAAAATCAGGTTCCGCAATTTGCGCAGCAACAGGACCGGGTTGTTGAGCGTCGCTTCTGAAGAAGTATATGTACCCATGTGTTAAAGGTAGGAATTATGTCGGACCCTGCGGCAGGTACTCCTCAGATCGAATTACTGCTTCGTGGTTTTAATTGCAAAGTTATGAAGAGCTGATGGATCGCATCCATTGGAGTCGGTCGATTAATCGGACAGTATGGATAAAAAATAAAAAGTTGTTGATAAGTATTGTTTTTGAGTCTGTTGCTCCTGTTTTAACAAGGATTTGACGTGCAGATTGTGTTGATTTACATCCGTTATTCGTTTCAACAAAGAACCATTCATGTGTAACCAAAAAACAGAAGATGCATTTCCTTATTTTTGCGTAATCTTAATTTGTTTTTTATGAAACACCTATTCCTTCTACTAGGATGGCTTTTGGCCGTCAGCAACCTCGGGGCGCAGATTTATGTCAGGCCCATCCTGATCGGTACGGCCGATCCTTATACACCCTGTAACAACCAGGCGCTGGTTTATGCGCCGAATCTTCCGTCGGGCTGTCTTGCTTATAATTCCAATGTCCCCGAATACTTTGCGGGCGATGGCGGTATCATTGACAGGTATTGTATCTATTCTTACGCAGGAACATTTCTGAGCACGGCGCTTGAAATACGCGCCGATCTCGGGTCCGGCTATGTTGTTCCGATTGCGGAAGGAGCGATGGTACCGGCCGGATTTGAATACGATATTGTTGATTTTGTGCCACCTTCGGATACCAGCACAGCAGATGGGTCGTATGTCATCGCGTTTGAAAACCCGGTGAACCGCAGTTGGCTGATGCCGCAGTTTTTTGAGGGGATCCCGACCGATACAACCTGGATCGACGATCAGCACCTGCGAATCGGGAGTGTGGGTTATGGCCGCAACAAAATCTACATCCGTGGGGATGATGCGCAACCCACGAGTTTACAGTATGTCGCTACGATCTATCTCGGAGACCCGATGACCCTCGAAAGGCCACACATGTCTGCTGCGCTTGATGTCCAAAACGCTTCTCCGGGAACCTGCCTGGGATCCGCACAAGTCAGTACACTTTTTGCCGACGGACCGGTCACGTATATCTGGAATATTCCGGAAGCCGGCGCTTTCGCCGACAGTTTATGTCCCGGCGCTTATTCCGTGACTGTGACAGATGGCGCAGATACTGTTTTCCTCGCTTTTACGCTTATTGAGGCTCCGCTGGAAGCAGTAGCGGTTGTAGACGACATGACGTATGGCTGTAATGGAAGCGTGGAAATTGGGAGCGCGTACGCCGAAGGTCCTTTGACTTATGTTTGGAGCATTCCGGGACAAAGCGGGCCTTCAGCAGACAGTCTTTGTGCCGGGGATTATACAGTAATTGTCACAGACAGCTCGCAGGACACGATGTATGTTCATTTTACAATCACCGATAATTCTCCGCCGCTTGCTGTCTACAGTACTGGTATCAGTTATGGGGCATCTTCATGTTATGCGGTTGCGGGTATTTTTGTGGAAAACGGTGTCGCGCCGGTTACAATTGACTGGGGAACGCCCGGGATCCCACACAATGTGACTTATGCAGACCTGCTGTGTCCTGGAGATTATGATATCCATGTTACAGATGGCGCAGGAAGAGAAGTACATTATGCCTTCCGCATAGAACAGTTTGAGAGTGGTGCCTATGTCCGGACAACAGCAGCGAACGCTGGCTGCAATGGTATTGCCGAAGCGCAAGCCTATGATGTACCCGGAGATGTGAATTTTACCTGGAGTATTCCAGGTGCAGGAAATGTTCGGGTTATGGAGAATCTTTGTCCCGGCGATTACTGGGTGGAAGTCATTACAGAGGAATGGACGAGACATTTGGAATTTACGATTACTGATGAAACGCCGCACCTGGCGCTGGATTACGTTTCATTGACAAATACGCCCGGAACCTGCATCGGAGCCGTGGAATTTATACCCTTGCATGCCATCGGCCCTGTAACCTATACCTGGAGTATTCCGGGTGCACCCAACGAACCGTTCCTCGACAGTCTTTGTCCGGGAGATTATTGGATATCTGCTACAGACAGCGCGGGTTATAGCTATTCTATGCCATTTTCAATTGTTGCTTATCACCTGAATGCGTCCGTGTACTACACGGTCGATGCATTGGCCGGTTGCAACGGAAAAGTGGAGATCAATGCATATAGTCCAAGCCAGATCAATTACGCCTGGAGTGTTCCCGGAGCAGCTAACGAACCCGTGCTGGACAGCCTTTGCCCGGGCGATTACAGTGTGTTGGTTACCGATATGACGGGAGATACGGTATATGTGGAGTTTACGATCCAGGATATTACGCCGGATCTGCAATTGCAAATTACGAATATGGTTTATACAGCCACCTGTATTGGAAGCGTGAACGTTCAACCCTTGTATGCAGTCGGTCCTGTGACTTACGAATGGAGTGTCTCCGGAGCTCCGAACGCGCCTTTTATCGACAGTCTTTGTCCGGGTGATTACTGGGTAAATGCAACCGACAGCGCCGGATTTAGTTTTTATTTGCCTTTTACGATCCTTGAACAACAACTGGAAGCGAGTGTTACTTATCTGGCAGCGGCCACCGATGGATGCAATGGCGTTGTGATGCTTTATAACAATTCAAGTGTTCCGAGAAATTTTCACTGGAGTATTCCAGGTGCGCCTAACGCGGAAATTTTGTACAATCTATGTCCCGGCGACTACAGTGTGTTCGTAACGGATGAACTGGGTGTCGATACCGTTTACCTGGAATTCACGATTCCGGATCACATACCCGTTTTGCATGCCTACATGCGTAAAAACGATGCAACGAGCTCCATGCTGCTCTGCGATGGCCGCGCCGCAGTTACTGTTTACGATCAGCAAGGGGAGGTGCACTATGCCTGGAGCGTTCCCGGCCAGCCCGATGAGCGTTTCCTCGACAGCCTTTGTCCGGGGACTTATTCTGTGTGGGTAACCGATGCTTCCGGTGATTCCGTTTACCTGATTTTTGAGATCGCGGCCGGACCTGAATTGCATGCATACATCTCAGATACTTTGCACACCAGTTCTGTATTTGCCTGCGACGGTGCAGCAACGGTATCCAACAGTGGAATTGATGGCGCAGTTCATTATGCGTGGAGTATTCCCGGCGCAGCTGACGAAGCTTCCATCGACAGCCTTTGTGCGGGAACTTATTCGGTGCTCGTTACCGATGCCTCTGGTGATTCAGTTTATATTGCATTTGAAATCCAGGAGCATGGTCCTCAACTGGTAGCGTATGTCAGCGATACAGTCCACAATTCTTCCGGATTGATTTGTGCAGGAAGCGCAACAATTTCCATCTCCGGGAGTGAAGGCCCTGTGGATTATGCCTGGAGTATTCCGGGGGCTGTCAATCAGGCGTGGATAGATAGCCTTTGTCCGGGATCTTATTCCGTGTGGGTGCGTGATTTCTCCGGTGATTCTGTTTATTTGACGTTTGAAATTGAAGATCAGAGTCCGCAGCTTGCTGTAGGAAAGACCATCACACATGCACCGGCAGGCTGCATTGGAACAATTGAGATCCATCCTTCTTATGCGGAAGGGGCTCTAAGCTATTTGTGGAGCATTCCCGGTGCACCGGATAGTGCGACTTTAGACAGTCTTTGTCCCGGAGATTACGCTGTGATCGTGACAGACGAATCCGGAGACACCGTGCAATTGGACTTCACGATACTCGATTATGTACCTCAATTACAGGCAGCGATCATCAGCTGGAATCCTTATGTCGTGAATTGTGAAGGATTCGTAGAGATCGGCACGAGCGAAGCAGAAGGTGCTATTACTTTTGAATGGAGTGTTGCAGATGCGGAGCATGCGTCGATTGCCGATAGTATTTGTGTTGGTGATTACTGGGTGCGCGTCTCGGATGAATCCGGCGATACGGTACTGATCAATTTTACAATCGAATCCGCTTCGCTGGGTGCTTTTATATCCAATTGGACACCTGCCGTGAACGACTGTGAAGGTTACATCATCCTGGGAGCCTATTATACCCGCGGTCCGGTTACATATACCTGGAGTATTCCGGGCGTAGGCCATTCATCCGAAGCTTACAATCTTTGTGCGGGTGATTACTGGATCATGGTTTCTGATACGGTCGATACGGTGACTGTATACCTAACGATTCAGCCAAATGGCTCCAGAAGTGCGGGAACAGGATCTGTTGCACTTTTAGGTGCAACAGAACTGGAAAAGGAGGCATTGAAAATCTATCCGAATCCTTCCAGCGATTATATCAACGTGGATGCAGATGGAACAGTACAGATCGAATTGTTTGATGCCTACGGGAAATTAGTTCGTGCGGGTGAAAGCAGCCGAACTTTTATAGGTGATCTTGCAGCTGGTATCTACCTGGTTCGTGTTAACGGACATGAAAAGTTGCAGCGTTTTGTGAAAACGGAGTAAGCTTGTCAATCACAATGACTCGAAAAGCGCGGGTTTTGTATCCGCGCTTTTTGTTTGAACGAATTGTTTAATCTTTAACAAGATGATTCATTCCTTTTTTCGGAAAAAGCGTAGTTTTGATCAACAATACAAAACTCAATCCCGATGAAAAACATAGTATGTGCATTGCTGCTAATCCCTGTGGGAATATGGGCGCAATACCAAGGTCCGATTCAACCCATCTCCAATGGATATGGTGCAGATGGACCACATACAGTAGCTGTTTCTATGCTGGTCAATGACCATTGGATCGGTAACAGGATCGCCGTTTATTATCCAATCGGAACAACCA
>Ga0247806_10000315_pt1 | contig 32744 bp, 31 predicted proteins | sample UWRJL059202B1_FD_179935 | JGI IMG/M metagenome (GOLD analysis project Ga0247806, IMG submission 179935) | Plant litter microbial communities from Arlington Agricultural Research Station in Wisconsin, United States - UWRJ-L059-202B-1 | ecosystem: Environmental > Terrestrial > Plant litter >... | reverse complement strand
CAATTGCTCCCGGCGCTCTGCAAGTGTCTTCCGTACTTCCGATTCGCACAATCCATAAATTTCACCAGCTGCATCCCACGAAAGAAATACATCTTCTCTTTGAATGATTCTTTCCTCAATGTTACCCAATATTGTTTCCCGGATCAGGCGCGCGATCGGCACCGGGTGGAACAAAGTCCCAAACGGATTGGACAAAACACGGAACCCGTTTTCAGCAAACTGTGCACCTATTTCATCTGCAAAACAACTGCCGAGCATTACGATATTGTCCCCATGTTTGATCTTCGCAGCCTGCGGATCGATCTTAAAATCGAGTTTCCATTGCATGTCCATCTTTCAGCTTTAAGGTGAAATCCAATACCTGGCGCCAGCCTTTCCATTTGCTGAAGCCGCCAATCGTCTCGTTGTGCCAGATACATATAAAATCACCGCCCATTTGCGCCACTTCGCGGTACAGATCGAGAATGACCGCCTTACTTTCGGGCACGGTAAATCCCTTGTATTCATGTAAAGTTCCATCCATATAAACGAATGGATGTATCCGGAAATCCGTCTGCTGATTTTTAGCGAGGTCAAAAAACCGGAAAACACGCGCGGTCCCGGCCCGGAAGCCAACCTCATCTGCGTACCCCATCGTGTAGTCATCCGTAAATCCCAGGTGCATGAGATTTTGATAGGTCACCGGAATACTCAGCTTCAGAAAGTGCTGCCGCGAAGCTGTTACAGGCTCCTCCAGGATCGAGTCAATGCGTTCCTTTTCCCTGCTGAGGTAATACGTACTGGAATTCGATTTGTAGCTCGGGTGCAAACCAACCCGGGTGATTTCGGACATTTTACGGATCAGTGCCTGGTGTCTGGAATCAAAAGCGGAAATATTCTTATCGTATTTCGCATAATCGCCTAGCAGCCAGAACAGCCTGACCTCAAAGCCGCGTTGCGAGATCTCCCGGATGTAATCATACGTATCGTATGGATCTTTGCTTTTCTGCGCATACACCTGCTTTCTTTTTTCCTGTCTTTCGGTATCCTTTCTCAGCCAGTCACGCAGCGTTCCGGCCCAGCGTTTCCAGCCTTCCTTCCATTGAAAAGCAAAAGTATTGTCGATGTCAAAGGAAGGAATGATGCGAACATCGACTGGAAAAGGATTGAGCGCCGTATGTTCTCTCTGGTCTACGAAGCGTATAAAAGCCATGGCCCAACGATCGCACATCGCCTGCTGTAACCAACCATTGCGGTAAAGAATACTCTCGGATGCAGGAAAGCGGTCGTGCATATCTCTTTGAACTGCAGTATATTCTTCCATGCGCGATAAAATGTAAAAGATAGCCGCCAGCGGATCTACCACCTGGTCAAAAGTCAGGCATGCTTCGCCTGCAAATTCAGCTGTATCTATCGCATAGGGAAAAATCGCTTCATCAAACAACACCGTTGCAGGCGCGAGCTTCGTACCCGCGTCAAAAAACCGGTTCGAATAATTGATCTTAGCTCCGGGGAATTCCAGGAAGTAGATTGGATCGTTGCTAACCTGGAAAGCAATACCGCGTTCAGAGAAAATGAAGTCAAGCGTATAGGTCAATCTTTCTGTGACTTCGTCTACATATATCAACAGCATGCTCACAATTTTTCGAGGATTTTACCAACAATAAACTCTGCCGCCCTGCCGTCGCCAAAGATTGGTGGAAAAGAAAATACTGTTTGCTCCAGCATTGCGTGGGCAGCTTCGACAATTTTTTCTTCATCTGCCCCGGCAAGCATGGCATTTCCATTTTCAATGATTTCCACCCATTCGGTCTCCGGACGCAGCACAACACAGGGTTTCTGAAAGAAATAGGCCTCTTTCTGCAATCCGCCGCTGTCTGTGATCACGAGGCGTGCATTTTTCTCAAGTGCGATAATATCGAGGAATCCTGCCGGAGGGAGCAGCAGGAAGTTTTCATTGTTTTTCAGGGACATCCGAAGGTCCGGATTCAACAAACTGTCCATCATTTTAACCGTGCGCGGATGCAACGGCAGTACGATTTTCAAACCTGTGTTTTGCTGTATGCGCAACAAGGCCGAAAAAATCGCGTGCAGACTCGCCGCATCATCGGTATTCGCGTTCCGGTGTACCGTAACAAGGATGAATCCATCGGCGGTCAGACTGTGTTCTTCCAATAACCGGGATTGCTGCGCTGAAAGCTCCGAAAAATGCAGGCTGTTGTCGTACATGATATCTCCGCAGGCATATATGCCAGGTGCATCAATGCTCGCATGCACACGCTCGCTGAGATCGAATCCTTCGGCACGCAGATTTTCAACTGCTGTGGGTGTCGGACAAAACAGCAGCGTCGAAACATGGTCGCAAAGAATGCGGTTGATTTCTTCCGGCATCGCCTTGTTGAAGCTCCGTAATCCTGCCTCGATGTGGATCACCGGGATTTCCAGCTTCGAAGCTGCGAGTGCCGCTGCGAGTGTCGAGTTCGTATCTCCGTATACCAGTAAAGCATCGGGTTTTTCAGCCTGGATCAGCTGTTCAATCCCTTCGAGGATCAATGCCGTTTGCCGGCCATGCGAAGCACTGCCCACCTGCAGGTTGAAAAAGGGTTTCGGGATACCCAGCTCTTCAAAGAAGATCGCCGACATATTTTCGTCGTAGTGTTGCCCGGTATGTACGATCAATTCTGTCAAATCAGCCTGAAATCCGGCCTGGATTGCCCTGCTCAATGCAGAAGCTTTGATGATTTGAGGCCTCGCACCTACAATGGTCAACATTTTTTTCATTACAACATGCCTTTATCTGCGAAGCTAAAGTAACCATTATCTGTAAAAATGAGGTGATCTAAGATGGGTAATTCGATCATGCGGCCAAATTGCACAAGCTGCCGCGTGAGCTGGATATCCTGTGGACTAGGGACCAACTGACCACTCGGGTGATTGTGCACAAGGATCAAGGAGCTGGCAAGCACGTCGATGGCAGCTTTGAAGATCAGCCGCGCATCTACGGTGGTGCCGCTCACGCCACCCTGGGATATCCGGACAGATTTGAGCAAACCATTGGCGCGATTGAGCAACAATACGTGAAATTCTTCGACCTGGAGATCTTCGAGCATGGGTCTCAGGTATTCGTAGGTATCTGCCGAAGTGGACAATTTAGGTTTTTTCGCCCGGTGCGTTGTTTTTCTTCTCCGGCCCAGCTCCATGGAAGCGAGGATCGTTATGGCTTTGGCTTCACCGATACCTTTGTATTTGCACAAATCCTCGATCGTGAGCTTCGACAGCTCGTGCAGGTTGTTTTGCGCCCCTTCGAGTAATTCGCGGGAAAGCTGGACTGCGGATTTTTGACGCGTTCCGGAACCAATCAGGATAGCGATTAATTCGGCGTTGGAGAGCGCTTTTCCTCCCTTGGATAAAAGTTTCTCGCGCGGACGGTCGTCTTCCGCCCAGGTCTTGATTGTAAGTTGGTTGATCATGGTTTTCTTTCTCCAACTAAGATACGTCTTTCCCCCCGATCTTAAAAATCTGAAACCATCTTTTTTCAACATTTTTCCAACAGGATCACCTGGAAACTTTCTCAGCGACAGCCGTATAGATTTCTTCATAGAGCGGAAGGATATTCTCCAACCTGAATGCTTTTGCGCGTTCGAGGGCATTTTGCTTGAAGGTTGCCAATACCTGATCTGACTCCAGGATGCGGATCGCATTGCGGGCCATATCTGCAACATCGCCAACATCTGACAGATATCCGGAAATACCCTCCAGGTTCACTTCCGGGATTCCGCCTGTATTGGAGGAAATCACGGGCACACCTTCCGCCATGGCTTCCAGCGCCGCCAATCCGAAGCTTTCTGTTTCGGAAGGCAGGATAAACAGATCGCTGATTTCCAGCACCTGGCTCGTATCTCTGACTTTTCCCAAAAAGATCACGCGGTCGCAGATTTTCAGGTCTCTGGCCAGGCGCTCTGCAATCGCCCGTTCGGGACCATCTCCGGCGAGAATCAGTTTGCAGGGAATCTGTTGATTCACCAGCGCGAATATCTTCACAACGTCATCGACGCGTTTCACCTGGCGAAAATTGGAGACATGACTCAGAATGCGTTCGTGGTCATGGGCATAGCGTCTTCTCTTGTCAATATCAATTGGTTTCAGGGTTTCCTGCGGCTGGATAAAATTCGGGATGACGTGGATCTCTCTGTCCGTACCAAAATGCTTGTAGGTATCTGCCTTCAGACTTTCTGAAACGGCTGTCACGGCATCCGACTGATTGAGACAAAACGTAATCACCGGCTCAAACGACGGATCCTTGCCCACGAGCGTGATATCTGTACCGTGCAGGGTCGTTATAAAAGGGATCGCAATGCCCTGCGACTTCAAGATCTGTTGGGCCATAAAAGCGGCCGATGCGTGTGGAATCGCATAATGCACGTGCAGCAGATCGAGCTTTTCGTATTTGACCACATCCACCATTTTTGAAGCCAGGACAGTTTCGTAAGGCTGAAATTCAAAAAGCGGATAATCTGTCAGTGAAACCTCGTGGTAAAAAATATTTTCCCGGAAACTGCCGAGCCTGACAGGCTGCGAATAGGTGATAAAATGGATTTCATGGCCTTTCTGTGCGAGTGCCTTGCCCAATTCTGTGGCTACAACGCCGCTTCCGCCATAGGTCGGATATAAAACAATTCCAATTTTCATGCGTCTCTTTTTAATGTTTGTTTTTGCTGAAGGTGCTGACTGAAAAAATGCACACTCCTATTTATTTTGTACTGCTTCGTAGATGATCTGCTGAATGTCTGAGCGGATGTGCATATTCACAATCTTCCAGTTCGTGGCATCGGGATAAACGCGGTTCGACAGAAACACGTAATTGATACCATTCTCAGGATCCGCCCAGGCAAAGGTGCCTGTAAAACCGGAATGCCCAAAACTGGCTGGCGAAGCGGCTGCACAGGTCGGACCGCCAGAACCGCCGGTAGGCTTGTCGAAGCCCGCTCCTCTGCGGTTCCCGGCAAACTGTGCACCTGTGAATTCTTTCACAACGGCTGCGTCGATATAGCGCTTACCTGCATATTTTCCCTGGTTCAGGAACAATTGCATGACCGCTCCCAGGTCACCGGCATTGCCAAACAATCCGGCATGACCGCCGACACCTCCCATCATCGCAGCGCCCGGATCATGCACATAACCGCGGATCACCTGACCGCGGAAAAGCAGATCGTTTTCTGTCGGCACGATGCGGTCCGGTGCAAAATGATTCAGCGGCAGGTAATTGATATTGCGCAGCCCCATCGGCTGATACAATTCGTTATATACGAATGCATCCTGGGTTTCCTTTGTCTCTTTTTCGATGATTTTTTTGATGAAATAATAACCGAGATCGGAATATTCGTACTTTTTTGTCTTCCCGAGCGTACTGGACAATATTTGTTTGTAGACCGAGTCAACATAGCTGTTGGAGATCCATACGTTTTCTGCCACGGGGATCTCAAAACCGGGCTTCGAAGTCGTCGCATAAATGGAAGGGCTCAACACATTGTTGCGCACCGTCTTTTTATAGAATGCGATCCAAGGGGTTAGTCCCGCCTGATGCGCCAGCATGTCGCGTAGTACAATGTTGCCAAACTCCCCTGTCCCGGTAACGCCCGGAATGTAATCTTTGAGCTTTTTATCGAGGTTGAACTTGCCCATCGTCTGCAAACGCATTAAGGCGGCCGTAGAGGAAGCGATCTTCGTCACCGAGGCCAGGTCGTAAATATCGCTGTTGCGGATCGAATCCTGCCCTTCATACGTTTTCGTACCAAAGCTTTTCTGATAAATCACTTTGCCTTTCACAGCCACAAATACCTGGCAGCCCGGAAAAGCGCCGGCGCGGATCCCTTTGTCTACAACTGCATCGATTTCTGCGAGTTTCTCTGCGCTGATCCCAAGTTCTTCGGGTTGTGAATATTTCAGGCGGTCTGTTGCTGCGAGTTCGATGCCTTTTCCCTTGGCCAGGAAATCCGAAACGTGGAAACTGAGCCTGCCAGTCGCGCCCGTTGCGCCGAAAACAAGCTGGGCCGCGCGGTCCTGCACGAGCGGGTGATTTTCATAAGCGATCAGCAAGGCATCTGCGTGGATCTCCGACGTCCATCCTGCGAGGGCATGCGGATTGCCGAAGAATACAACTGCACTTTTGACTTTGGCAGGAATTTCGGCCAGCCATTTCGCGGGATTCCCCATCGTGCCGTATGGATTCGCCGTACGAACGGTACTTGCATGGAAGGCCGTCAGCACAATGTCGTACTGATCAAGCTTGCCCTGCATGCGTTGAATCGCTTCGCCGACACTGTAAAAATGATAGTGATCGACCGCCATGAATTGGTTGCCCATGTCGCGGAACGCATATGTATATGCACCGATGCTGACCCGGGCGATGCGTTTCTTTGTATCTGTAAGCGGCAAGAGCTGGTGCTCATTGCGGATCAAGGTCAATGCTTTTTCGTACACTTCTTTTTTGGCCCAGTCGATCTCGCCGGCGGTGAACTGCTGCAATTTATCGGCAGGATGCAAGGCGTGGTATTTCGCTTTCAGCACTTTCAGGCAACGCGCATTGATCTCTTTTTCGGAGATATCTCCTTTTTTGACTTTCCGGGCAATGGCCGCGATAGATTCGGAAACGCTCTCGGGATATAAAAGGATGTCACAGCCCGCTTCGAAAGCTTTTACAACGACCTCTGTTTTGCCGTATTTATCTGCGACCGCCTTCATGTTCAGGGCATCGCTGATGACGAGTCCCTGGAATCCGAGTGAATCCTGTAAATATCCCTGGATGACTTTTTTCGATAACGAGCTTGGTGTTCCACTATTGTCGAGGGCGGGAACCTGCAAGTGGCCGATCATGACGGTGGATGCCCCGGCCTTTATGCCTGCACGGAACGGCTTGAAATCAATCGCATTGAAAATGCTGGTCGTGTGCGAAACAGTCGGCAGCTCGAAGTGTGAATCTTTGTCGGTATCACCATGTCCCGGAAAATGTTTGATGCTCGTCATCACGCCATTCTTTTCCATGCCGCGCACCATCGCCTCCACGTGTTTCGAAACGGCCGCCGGATCTTCTCCGAAAGCCCGGAAACCGATTACGGGATTGGTTGGATTGCTATTGACATCCGCCACGGGCGCAAAGTTCAGGTGAATCCCCAGCTCCCGCATTTCCTGCGCCATCATGGCAGCAATCCTTTCCGTCAATGTTACATCAGCTGCCGCACCGATCGTGTAAGCGTACGGAAAACGTTCTTCGGCTGAAAGCCGCATCGCACTTCCCCATTCTGCATCCATGCCGATCAGCAAAGGTGTTTTGGAAATCTGCTGGAAACGCGCAATCGATTGTTTGAGGTCGGACCGCGATCCCTGGAAATAGATCAGTCCACCGATCTTTTCATTGCGAACAAGGTTTTCAATTTCCTGCTGATGGGTTTCTGATTTATTGGACCACGTGGCAACCATGAAAAACTGGCCGATTTTTTCTTCCAGTGTCATTTTTTCCAGCGTTTGCTGCGCCCACACTTCGCCCTGGTTCAGGAAAGCGGGCGTATGCCGTATACGGGTTTTCTCTTTTTCGCGGAAGCTTAAAAAAAGCCCTAATACCATGAAAATCAAAAAAATATAACCTGTACGCAATAACCTGTTCATGAATCTTTGTTAATAACCGACACGAAGGTACAGCAAATTACAGCACGATCGAAACAAGAGATACTGCAAATCGTTGGATTCTTGAAACGTCGGCGTTACCTGAATGCGGTTTTTCGGACTACAATCCGCGTGGAACAAACCGTCTGCTTCTTCCAGGATGTGTCATCAAGACTGTGGAATTCCAGGAACTGCGTTTTCATAAGATTCCCATAAGACGCCTACGGCACTCCTACGAGATTCCTATGGAATTGCTTCAGCAGCATGGGCGTGTTTTATCGCCGTGAAGTTGACAGGCATTCACCGGACAACCTGCAATTCTGTCACTTCTTCAAAAAAGGTACAAAAATTGAAGGAAGCCTCGCAGGTTCATCAAATTTACAATTTGAAATCTGTACATTTGCATGCATGCGCCCCGATTCGATTTTCCGGTTCGGAAAGTGCTGCCAGACAGAAATCGACGTCACATTCAAATTAAAAGATTAAGCTGTATTCATGAGTGAAGTAATCCGTTTATTGCCCGATCACATTGCCAACCAGATCGCTGCCGGCGAAGTTATTCAACGGCCTGCTTCGGTAGTCAAGGAACTGGTCGAAAATGCCATTGACGCAGGTGCTTCCAAGGTGGATATTTACATCAAGGACGCGGGAAAAACGCTGATCCAGGTGCTCGACAATGGTTCAGGCATGTCGGAAATGGATGCCCGCATGGCTTTTGAGCGGCACGCAACCAGCAAAGTACGTACGGCGGAAGACCTGTTTGCCTTACACACCAAAGGATTCCGCGGCGAAGCGCTGGCATCGATTGCGGCTATCGCCCATGTGGAATTGAAAACGCGCATGGCCGACCAGGAATGGGGAACCAGTATTTGCGTGGAAGGCAGCAAGGTCGTGGACCAATCGCCGGTTACCTGCGCACAGGGCGCTTCCTTCGAGGTCAAGAACTTGTTTTACAACGTGCCGGCACGCCGGAATTTCCTGAAATCGGATGCGGTTGAATTCAAACACATCGAAGACGAATTTTTACGCATTGCGCTTGCGCATCCGGCAATTCAACTGAATCTTTTTCACAACGGAACAAGCTGCTACCAGCTTCCGGAGGGCAACCTGCGCAAGCGGATTGTAGATACTTTCGGTCGTTCCTACAACGACAAGCTCGTACCGATCGACGAAACGACAGGTATCGTCACCATCCGTGGTTTTGTTGGCAAGCCTGAATTTGCACGCAAGTCGCGCGGTGAACAGTTTCTGTTCGTCAACGACCGTTTTTTCAGGGATACTTATTACAATCACGCGGTCACGATGGCTTTTGACAACCTGCTCGCACCGAAAACTTTCCCTGCGTATTTCATTTATTTCGAGGTCGATCCTGCGTCGATCGATGTCAATGTGCATCCAACGAAAACGGAGATCAAGTTTGAGGACGACAAAGAGATTTATGCGATTTTGCGCAGCGCCGTCAGACAAGGCCTCGGCAAGTTCAATGTAGCGCCTGTACTCGATTTCGACCAGGAAACGAGCTTCGACCTACCCTGGGAAATGCGTTCCCAACCGGTCGTTGAACCTGTGATCAAGGTCAATACGGAATATAACCCGTTTGAGACGAACAGACCATCCGTACCCACTTCCAAAAGTATTCCGTCGGGCAATTCGCAGGCGATCCGTTCAGCAGGATTTGGCAACCATGCGCCGAAACAGGAAGACTGGCAGCAATTCTACGCGCTGGACGATATTCCGGAAAGCAAACCTGCAGAGAAATTAGAGCTTGATTTACAAGCAGACTGGACCGAAAAGAAGAAATTCATTTTCCAGGGCAATTTCATGCTGTGTCCGATCCAAAGCGGCCTGTTGGTGATCCATCGCAAAAGGGCGACTGAACGCGTTTTGTACGACGAGCTGATGCAGACTTTCATGATCCAGCCCGTGCATTCGCAGCAAATGCTTTTCCCGATAGAAATCAATAGTACGCCTTCAGAACAAATGCTGTGGGAAGAAAATAAAAAAACGCTCGAAAGATTGGGGTTTGTCTGGGAATCCGGCGACGGTACCATTTCCATCCAGGGCGCTCCGGCGCATTTGAAAGACGAAGCGATTGCGGCCTGCATATCGAGCATCCACGAAAAACTGTCGCTTTCGCAGATCGACAAAGGGGAAATCGCACATGAGGTTGTCAGCGCGATCTCAACCGCGGCGTCGTTGCAGCAGGCCCAGTGGAACGATGAATCGGCGAACCATTTGCTCGAACAGTTGTTCCATTGCCAGGACCATCAATATTCGCCCCGCGGCAAAGTCATATTAAATACCATCACCACAGCAGAATTATTGCAAAAATTTTAAGTTTATGTTTTCGATGTTCCATCAATTGCCGGCAGTCACAAAGAATATTCTGATCCTGAATATCCTGTTTTACATTGCGACGCTTGTGCTCGGCTCCAAGGGTATAGACCTGATCCATCTCCTCGGGACTTATTACGTGAATTCTCCGCGCTTCCAGCCTTACCAGGTTGTGACGCATTTCTTCATGCATTCGCATCAGCCTTTGCATCTTTTGTTCAACATGTTTGGACTCGTTATATTCGGTTCCCTGCTCGAGCGGATGTGGGGCCCCAAACGCTTTTTTGTTTTTTATGTCGCTTCCGCGTTTGGTGCTTTTGCGCTTTACAATCTTGCCGGCGCTTTCCAGGTCATGGAATTGAAACAAACCATTATCGGACTGGGTTACAACATTGATGAATTGAACAATGCCATTACCTATGGAACCAATTTCGAATTTGATTCGGCACATGCCAGTACCATTAATGCGTATGCGCTCAAAGTTTCCGTTCCTATGGTCGGCGCTTCCGGAGCGATCTTCGGCATTATGGCCGGTTTTGCTTACCTTTTTCCAAATACCGAGCTGACCATGATGTTCATTCCCTTCCCGATCAAGGCGAAATACCTCGTGGGCGGTTATTTCCTGGTTGAGCTTTATTACAGTTTCCAGAACATGGCGGGCGACAGCGTAGCACATTTGGCGCACGTTGGCGGGGCGGTTACCGGCTTGCTGATTGTGCTCTTCTGGCGCAAAAACAGAAATACTTTTTATTGATATGCAGAACGATAGAAACTTTATCCAGGACCTCCAATATCGCTACCAGTTTGGCGGGATGTACATGAAACTGATCTTCGCGAATGCAGCCGTATTTATCGTAATCGGCCTGTTGAGCGTGATCTCACACCTGGCTGGACCTGCCACCGAAAAGCCGGTCATGGACCTGCTGAACGACTTGTTTACGCTCGATGCTTCCTTCCGCGGGATACTGCTGAAGCCGTGGGGATTATTTACGAGCATGTTTGCCCATTTCGGGTTGCTTCATTTCCTGTTTAACATGCTTTTCCTGTTCATGGCGGGTCGCATGCTGGAACAATTTTTCGGCCCCAAAAGGCTCTTTTACATTTACCTGACCGGTGGGATTATCGGCGGAATTTTTGAAGTACTGGCTCACGAGCTGATCCCAGTTATGGCGGGGCAACGCGTTGTCGTGGTCGGTGCATCCGGAGCGATCATGGCGATTTTCATCGCACTGGCTTTTTACCGCCCGAATATGACGGTCATGCTTTTCGGTTTGATCGCTGTTCCGATCATCCTGCTCGCGGGCATCTTTTTACTCTCCAACTTCCTGGACCTCGGTGCGAATGACGGCACGGCACATTTTGCGCACATCGGCGGGGCGCTCCTCGGAATTGTCGCAGCGCAACATCCGCAGAGTCCACGTAATTTTGTGGCCGTGATCGAACGCAACCTCGACAAGTTCTGGCTGAAGCTCAAAACGCTTTTCAAGCCGAAACCGAAGCTGACCGTATCCCGCGGCGGTGTGAAAAAAACAGATTACGAGTACAACGAAGAAAAAAAGCTCCGTCAGCAAAAAACGGATGCAATCCTCGACAAGATCTCCAAGTCCGGGTACGAATCCTTGTCGAAAGCCGAAAAGGAATTCCTATTTAACCAAAGCAAGAATGGCTAAACTATTTGAATCTTTACTCAAAATACTCACAGTCATCTGCCTTGGCGGATTGCTCCTGGCATACCTCTGCCCTTTTGTGCATCCGTCGACCTTCTGGCCGCTGCCATTTTTCGGGCTGGCCTATCCGATCATCATGATCTTTACGCTGATCTTCCTGTTGATCTGGACTTTCCGGAAATCGCGCTGGGCGCTGGTAGTCCTCGGGGTGATCCTGATCGGTGGCAAGCTCCACCTCAGAACGGTTTCCCTGCCTTTCGGGACGGAAGAAGTTCCCGAAAACGCCGAACCGTTCACGATCCTCAGCTACAATGTGCGGCTTTTCGATCTCTACAACTGGACGCTGGACGAGGAAAACAGCAACCGCGACGCGATTTTTAAATATTTGCAGGAAAAAGATGCAGATGTCGTTTGTTTGCAGGAATTCTATCACCAGGACAAGCCGACGCCTTTTCCGACACGCGACACGCTCGTCACGATCCTGAACACGAAATATTACCACGAGCGCTACAGCCACAAGCTGAAAGGCAGGCAGAATTTCGGCATCGCGATGTTTTCCCGTTTCCCGATGATCGCACGCGGCGATATCATGTTTGAAGATCCGGAAAACAAGGACAACAATTACTGCATTTATGCTGATATTGTCAAAGGCACGATACCCTGCGGGTTTACAACGTGCATTTGCAATCGATCAAGTTCCAGAAAGACGATTACGCCTTTTTTGGGGACGGAAAAGCAATTGCCGGCGAAAAAAAGTCAACTGCCAGGCTGCTGATGGACAAATTGCGTATCGCCTATCCGAAAAGGGCCGAACAGGCCCGCAAAGTTGTGGAACACATGGAGCAAAGTCCTTACGAAGTCGTGGTTTGCGGTGATTTCAACGACACACCACTTTCGTATACCTACAATACATTTTTCAGTCATTTCACAGATGCTTTTCGCAATGCATCGAGCGGAATTGGGGTCACCTACGCCGGAAAAGTACCGGCAGGCCGCATCGATTATATTTTCCACTCGCGCGACCTGCATTCCGGTGATTTTGAGATCCAGTCGGAAGTCCATTCAGATCACCGGGCGATCAGCTGCAAAATCTGGAAATGAGTTTGGTTTTTAGCTTTTTTATAAAACCGGTACTGCAAATATTTTCTTATATTTAATGCATGAAAATTTTCAGCATCCTTGTTCTTTGTGGGTTTTTCATGCAGCTCGCGGGCTGTGGATCCGCCGAACCTGAAAAGGAAGTCAGCGAAGAAATTCCTTCTATCGTGCGCAAATGGAAGCTGCAGACGCATGAAAATAAATCGGCCGGTGGCGACAAGCTCGACCTGGCTTCGCAACCGACGAATATCATTTTGTCGGTCCGCCCGGAAGGCTATTTTGTGATTTACGATACTTTCACCGATCCCCGTTTCAAAACCGCTGGTCTCAACCGCATTCAGCAGCGTTCCAAAGGCCAATGGAAACAGGAAGGCGACAAATTGACGCTGCACCACACATTGGGCGATAGTTCCTACAGTGAGGAATTGTACATTACCCGGTTGAATAAAAACACATTGGTCACGAAGGGAAAAGACGAGAAATCATTGATCTACAAAACGTATGGCGGGTATTAGTCGCTCCTTTTTGGCTTATCTACGTGCATTCCCGTATCTTTGTTAAAAATTGAAACACAATGTTAATCGAAATAAATCCTTCCAACATGGATTCCCGCCTGCTGCAACAAGCAGTAGACATTCTCAAAAAAGGCGGCATCATCATTTTTCCTACAGATTCCGTTTACAGCATGGGTTGCGACCTGTACAATAAAAAAGCATTGGCTGAGCTTGCAAAGCTCAAGGACATCAAGCTGAACAAAGCGCAGTTCTCGATCATTTGTCACAGCCTCAGCGACCTGTCGAACTATGTCAAACAGATTGACAGGCCAACTTTCAAGCTCCTGAAGCAAAATCTGCCCGGCCCTTTTACCTTCGTACTTACCGCGACCAATGAGATTCCAAAGCTTTTTGATTCCAACCGGAAAGAGATCGGGATCCGCATCCCTTACAACGAGATCATCCTGCGGATTGCGGAAATGCTCGGCAACCCGATTGCAACGACATCGCTGCACGACAACGAAGACACGCTGCTCGATTACTTCACCGATCCGTATGAGATCTACGAGCGCTTTGATGACAAGGTCGAGCTCGTGATCGATGGCGGTCCCGGTAAGCTGTTTGGTTCTACAGTGGTCGACTGTACTTCCGGTGTACCCGTCATTGTGAGACAAGGATTAGGAAATCTCGACGCATGATACTGATCATCGACTGCGGCAGCCAGAAAACGCCATACATCGAGCAGGCGGTGGATTTGCAGATGGACTTTAAAACCATAGGCCTGAAAGACGCGACAGCGGCATCCGCAGAAGGTATGCTCGGCATCATCATTTCCGGCGCGCCGATCCTGATCACAGAAGTGGATCCAACACCTTACCTCGAACAGCTCAGCTGGATCAAAACGGTCCCAATCCCGGTTTTTGGCATTTGTTTCGGGCACCAGGTCCTCGGACTCCTGCATGGCGCTACAGCAGCCCGCCAACGTGAAGACCGCGACTGGCAGGAAATTGAAGCCCTAGAAGAGCATCCTTTGTTTGCGAAGCTACCCAAGACTTTTGACATGCTCGAAGACCACTGCGAATCAATTTCTGTTCCTGCACATTTTCAGCTGCTGGCGACTTCTGATGCCTGTGTCAACGAGGCGATGTACTACAAAGACAAGCCATTCTTCGGCGTACAGTTCCATCCGGAAGTCTCAGGTAACCAGGGGACGCTGATTATTGAAAACTTTGTTGATATTTGTCGCAAGGCCAGTTCCGGCATCGCAATTTAAATCGGATATTCGCACATGCTTTTAAACAGAATTTGGATCGGCTTGTTTTTGATCGCCATGTGTATGGGTTTAGGTAAGCTCGTCTTCTGGCACGACTTTCAAATCTTCGACAAGATGATGCGTTCCCTGTTTGACGCAGCGAAAGATTCCTTCGATCTCGCGCTGATGCTGACCGGCGCTTTGTGCCTTTGGTTGGGCGTCATGCAGATCGGTGAAAAAGCAGGTGCGATTGAAAAATTATCGAAGCTCGTTTCTCCGCTGTTCTCGCGCTTATTTCCGGAAATCCCGAAAAACCATCCCGCGATCGGTTCGATGATGATGAATTTCAGCGCGAACATGCTCGGGCTCGACAATGCAGCCACGCCTGTCGGACTCAAAGCCATGCAGCAATTGCAGGAGCTCAATCCCGACAAGGAAAGGGCCAGCAATGCGCAGATCATGTTCCTGGTGATCAATACGGCCGGACTCACGATTATTCCCGTCAGCATACTTGCTTACCGCAGCGGTGCCAATTCCGCGAATCCTTCCGAGGTTTTCCTCCCCATTTTGCTGACAACCTTTTTCGCAACGCTGATCGGCTTGATCTATGTCGCGATCCGGCAGAAGATCAACCTGTTTGATCGCGTGATTTTGTTGTACCTCGGTTCGATCACTGTATTCCTGCTCGCTTTGCTGAGCTGGTTCCTGTATCACCCGGAGGACATTCCTTTCTTTTCGAACGTGATTGGTAACCTCTTGCTTTTCGCAGTCATCATATCCTTTATCCTTTTGGGAATGCGTCGCAAGATCAACGTTTACGAAACCTTTGTGGAAGGTGCGAAAGGCGGATTCCAGGTTGCGATCAGCATTGTTCCGTTTCTCGTGGCCATGCTGACAGCAGTAGCAGTTTTCCGGGCATCGGGCGCACTCGAAGCCTTGTTTGACGGCATTCGTTACCTGCTGGGACTCGCCGGCATTCTCACGACCAATTTTCTCGACGCTTTGCCGGTTGCTTTCATGAAACCTTTCAGCGGTTCGGGTGCACGCAGTTTGATGCTCGATGTTTTCAAAACACACGGTGTGGATTCTTTTGAGGCAAAGCTCGCTGCTACTTTCCAGGGCAGCTCCGACACCACCTTTTACATCCTCGCGGTTTACTTCGGTTCCGTGGGCATTAAAAATACGCGCTATGCCGCAGCCGGAGGGCTAATTGCAGACATTGCGGGAATTATTATCGCTATCTTTATCGCTTACCTGTTTTATAAGTAAGAACATGTTTGGATTTTTCAAAAAGAAAAAAGCGGAAGACCTGTTGCCCGCACCACAGGCTCCTGTCCAGTCCGTCGCGATGAAACCGATGAATTACCATCCGAAAGTCATCCTGGCCTGGGCCAAAGCCATTGAAGGTCACGAAGAGCTCGGCCGCTGGCTCAATGAAAACGGTTATCCGGAGCTCACGATCGCTTCATCGGCTATCCGCCTGAAGGACGAAGCGCGCAGCTGGCTCATGGACAACGGCTATCCACACCTCATGGCGATGATCAATGCTGCCGAAGGAAATGCGCAGGCCCTGCGCTGGCTGCAGGTCAACAACCTCGATCTTTTGTACCACATCGCGTTGGCGGTCGAAGACGAACAGGATTCCTGGGCCTGGCTGAAGCACAATGCAACACAGGATTTATTCCTGCTCGCCATCACGATCAAAAAGGTCAAGGATCAGATTGAAGAATCGCACAATGATGTACATTCGTTTGGAAAGGATTGATTTAATTACATGAAGTAGCTGCTATCGCAAGACTGCATGGTTAAAGTTGAAAATCCTTAAAGGCTACAAAGTCGTCAGCCAGGCCATTGTGTTCACACCGTCGGCATAGTCATTGAGTCCGGGTTTTTGGGCCATCCCAAAAGGAATATAGCCGTGACCGGTGATTGCCTGGATATTTTCGTGTTGTTTTTCGAGGAAAGCAGCAACTTCAGACTCGTTTTCGTACCGGTGGTAGAAAATCATCGCGAGCGGAGAGAACAATTCATCGGATTCGCGGAGCAGCACAAAACCATTGTCGAGGATTTCCTGCAGGTTCATCAGGTGAATCGCCTTGTTGTAATCGTAATTATTCGCGTACTTGTGGTGCTGAACAATATCGCCGTGCGAAACGATACTTTCAAAAAAGCGGTTCAGCTCAAAATCTTTCGGGATCAGCAGTTGGGAAACATTGCGACAGCCCAGTCCGAAGTAGGTGAAAATATCATCTCCCAAAGCCTGCACTTCTTCCCGGGTTTCACTACCGTCGAGGATGGCTACAGAAGTCCTGTTCTTGCGGAAGAGATGCGGGTATTTGCCGAAATAGCTTTCAAAATAGCCCATGGAATTATTGCTTCCGGTTGCGATCATCGCATCGATCTCCCCCATTTTTCCTTCGCTGAACTTAACGCGGTCCGCTACCTCAGGCAGGAACTGGATCAGTACATTCGCGAGCGCAGGCAAGAGGATTTTATCGTCGGAGCTCAGTTTGGCCACGACATTGTGGCCGGCCATCAGGATGCACAGAAAATCGTGAAATCCGACCAAAGGAAGATTTCCAGCCATGATGACGCCAATTCTTTTCGGCTGTTCAGCAAAAGGATATTCCGCTGCCCAGCTTGTCAGATTTTCGATTTCCAGCTGTTCACCCAACGCTTTCAGCGACTGTTGTACCGAGGTTTTCGTGAACCAGCCATTCAGGTAAAACTGCCTGTCTACCATCGCTTCCAGCTGCTGGTATTCCGTTTCGGTGATGCCCGCATTGTAATCTTTCCAGGATTCTCCCGAACCCAAAGCTGTCATTATTTTGCCGAGCTGACTAAAAGCCCGGATCAGATCTTCTTTTTTCACGGTGCAAAGGTAGTCTTTCAATCGAAAAGACTTTCAGTCAAAAGTCATAAAGTCTGAAATCAATCGGCACTTCAAAGCAGATAACTTTCGGGAATGATTTTCATCTTGTATGGAATATCCGTATATTTGCACTTTAAAACCAGAAAAGAAAAGAATTCATGGCAATTATGATTACCGACGAGTGCATCAACTGTGGTGCCTGCGAACCTGAATGTCCAAACACTGCTATTTACGAAGGAGGTGCGGAATGGCATTATTCGGATGGTACTTCACTTGCCGGTATGATCACGACTCTGGACGGTGCATCCATTGATGCAACAGATGCTTTCGAGCCTAAAGACATGGATGTTTATTACATCGTGACGGATAAATGTACAGAGTGTGTCGGTTTCCACGACGAGCCACAATGTGCTGCTGTATGTCCTGTAGACTGCTGTGTCGACGATCCTGAACACGAAGAATCCGAAGACGAGCTGCTGGCCAAAAAAGATTTCATGCACCTCTAAGCCGGGTCCGGTCAATTTCCTTTTCCCGTTTGCGTAACAAAGTTCACACATTCACGTTTGTAAAGGTATGAAGGTCCTATTTCTATGCGCTTTGCTGTTTTCAACAGCACTTTCTTACGGTCAGCAGGATTCCCTGCTCGTGCGTCGCGAACGCGAACTGGCGGAATATCTCAACCTGCTCCGCAAGGCGACGAACGATGCCGAAAAAGAAGCTGCCAACCAGGTATTCAAAGATTATTTACTGGAAACCATCCAGATGGGCGGCGCATTCGACTATCCGTTTGCGCAGTTGAAGACGATGGGATCGATTCAGAGTCCCGACCGTGTTTTCCGGCTTTTTAACTGGAATGTGGAGCAGGACGACGAGTCTAACAAATACTATTGTTTCATCCTGCACCAGGACGAACGCCGCAATACCAAAAAGATCATCGAGCTGGTCGACAATTCTGCCCTGCTCCCTGCCCGTCCGGATGATATTCTCGGAGAGGACATGTGGTATGGCGCTTTGTATTACAAGATCATCCCGGTTGAAAAATCAGGAAAAACGTATTACACCTTGCTCGGCTGGGACGGGAACACAAACACGAGCAACATCAAGCTCGTTGATGCGCTTTATTTTGCCGGTGCGCACGTCAAGCTCGGCAGTCCGATCTTCAAAATGAAGGACGGAATTTACAAACGTGTTTTCTTTGAGCATTCCGAACGCTCTGTCATGTCGCTCAACTATGATTTTCAGCGCCAGCGCATTATTTTCGACCACCTTTCCCCGGAATCTCCGGGCATGGAAGGCTTTTACGAATACTACGTTCCGGACATGTCCTACGACGCGATGCAGTTTGTGAACAACAAATGGCTGCTTGTGGAAGATGTGATCGGCGTAAATAGCAAGGACCCGAAGAAGATCACGATCTCTTATATCAACGAGTCAACCGGTGAAGTAGAGGAAAAATCAGTTAAAAACACGTGGATCGACCCTTCGAATTCAGGCAGTCCTGCCGGCGGGAATCAGCACGTAGCGACCCTTCCCAGCGAACCGATTGTTGCTGAGGAGCCTGAAAAGAAACCGGACGAGCTCGTTTTCCCTGCAGTCAAAAGCCAGAAAAAACCGAAAGAGGAGTTTTCAACATATCCGTATAGCGACATTAAAAAGCGCAGGAAAAAGCGCAAGTAAGCCGGTTCCCGCCTTTTCCCCTGAAATAATTTCACTTCTGCTGTTTTTTCCAAAAAAATAAGCATATTTGTTCAAGGTTGTTTGGATAAATTCTGGAGATTATGGAATATGATAAGAAGCGGGACCGCAATGACGAGGTCTACACGAAGGTGATTAAAGCGGGGAAGCGCACCTATTTTTTCGATATTAAATCGACCAAGGGGAACGATCTGTACCTGACGTTAACCGAAAGCAAAAAATCCACGGAAGACGGCAAGGAATATTTCCAGAAGCACAAGATCTTTTTGTACAAGGAAGATTTTGAGAAATTCAGGGAAGGTCTCGACGATGTGATTTCGCGTGTAGAAACCCTCAAACAGTCCGGCGAGTATGCCCAGGAAAGGTCTGCTACCACGGATGAGATTGCGTCTCTGACCTTTGAGCGTCTCTGAAAGCGATCGCGATCGTTTTTCTTTTTCACAAAATTTCAACAATATATTAGTTAATAAAATAAAGGTTCGCATCGGCCTGCAAAGCCGATAAGTTAACGTATCTTTATGGTCTAAAAACAAATGAATGGGCAAGATAATCGCCATAGCTAATCAAAAAGGAGGTGTAGGGAAAACAACGACTGCCATTAACCTGGGAGGTTGTTTTGGTGTTCTGGAATACAAAACCCTGCTTGTGGATGCAGATCCGCAGGCCAACTCTACTTCCGGTGTCGGGCTGGATCCTAAAAACTCCCGAAACATCTACGACTGTCTGATCAATGACGTGCATCCGCACGAGCTCATTATCAAGACTGAAAATCCGAACCTCGACATTATTCCTTCCCACATCGACCTGGTTGGTGCGGAGCTGGAAATGATCAACATGCCGAACAGGGAGCAAATGCTCCGCATCGCATTGGAAAAGGTCAAGGACGAATATGATTTCATCATCATCGACTGTTCCCCTTCCCTGGGTTTGATCACCGTGAATTCGCTGACTGCTGCTGATTCCGTGCTGATTCCGGTACAATGTGAATATTTCGCCCTTGAAGGGCTCGGCAAACTGCTGAACACGATCAAGATCGTACAGGGCAGGCTGAATCCGGACCTCGAAATCGAAGGCATTGTACTGACGATGTACGATACACGTCTCAGACTCGCCAACCAGGTTGTAGACGAAGTAAAAACCCATTTCCAGGAACTTGTTTTCGACACGGTGATCCACAGAAATACAAAATTGAGCGAGGCGCCAAGCTTCGGGGAGACGATTGTTATGCACGACGCTGCGAGCAAAGGCTCTATCAATTACCTGAATTTTGCCCGTGAGATCCTGCAAAAGAACAACCTGACCAAAATTGGAAACGACGATAAAAAAATTAAATTGACAGATGAGCTCTAATATTAAGAAGCGAGCAGCCCTTGGAAAAGGATTAAGTGCCTTACTGGAAAATGCATCCACCGACATCACGACGAAATCACCGGATTCAGGTGGCGTTGTGGGATCGATCTCGACCATTCCAATCCAGAGTATCGAAGCCAATCCTTTCAACCCAAGAACGCATTTTGAGCAGGAAGCTTTGACAGAATTGAGCGAATCGATTGCGGTACACGGCATTATCCAGCCGTTGACTGTTCGCAAGCTCGGCAACGACAAATACCAGCTGATCTCCGGTGAAAGGAGGTTCAGGGCTTCGCAGATCGCAGGACTGACCGAAGTTCCGGCCTATATCCGCATTGCGAACGACCAGTCGATGCTCGAAATGGCACTCGTGGAGAACATCCAGCGCGAGGACCTGAATGCGATCGAAGTGGCTTTGTCCTACCAGCGACTCATCGACGAATGTTCATTGACGCAGGAACAAATGAGCCAGAAGATCTCCAAAAGCAGATCGAGCATTACGAACCATTTGCGTTTGTTGAAACTGCCGGTTGAGATCCAGCTGGGCGTACGTGACAACGTGATCTCCATGGGCCATGCCCGTGCACTTGTATCCGCAGGAGATGAAGCTTTCCAGTTGCAGTTGTTCAACCGCGTTATTTTTGACAACCTGTCGGTACGCGACCTCGAAACGCTGATCCGTGAAGGCGATCACCCGACACATGTAAAAAGTACTGAGAAAGCACCGGCTGCATCTCCGGAGCTGAATGCAGCACAACATACTTTCCGCTCCTTCCTTGGCGACCGTGTTTCTGCGAAAGTAGAGATCAAAAAGAGCAATCTCGGCAGCGGGAAAATTGTCATCAACTTCAACTCAGAGGTTGACCTGAACCGCATTATCGAAATCCTCAATAAATGAAGATTTTAAATCTTTGTCTTTTCTTACTGGGTATTTGCAACTGTGCTTTGTCGCAGGCGACGGATACAACAGCGCTTGCTGCGCCCGTTCACTCGGTTAGGAAGGCAACGATTTATTCAGCTGTACTTCCCGGGATGGGACAGATTTACAACCACCGCGCGATGCCGAAAGGCAAAAAGAATGCGTATTGGAAAGTTCCCCTGATTTATGCCGGACTGGGTGGTACAGGTTACCTGATGTTGAAAAATTCAGGTCTCCAACGGGATTTGAAAGCGGAATACAACAACCGCATTCATGGCGGAACGCCGGACCCGAGATGGAGCAATTACGATGACAATGGCGTTTTGACGCTGTACAGTCTGCACCTGAACCGACGCGATCTGTTCATTCTCGCTTTTGGGGCAGTGTACCTCATTCAGATCATTGACGCGGCCGTTGAAGCGCATTTTGTGACTTTCGACATCAGCGAAGACCTGAGCATGCACATCCATCCGACAATGATGGATTTCAGGAATCCAGGTTTGAAGATGTCCTTTAATTTTCACGAAAGGACTTGCAAACCACGACGAGTTTTTTAATTTTGTTCATTCTATAAAAAATATGAAGCTGGGATTGATCGGATATGGGAAAATGGGAAAAGCCATAGAGGCGATTGCGTTAGAACGCGGTCACCAGGTCCTTTTCACGACTTCCAGCGCCAATCCTTTAAGTCCCGAGCTTTTGTATACGGTGGACGTCGCGATTGAATTCACGAAGCCGGAACTCGCTATCCAGCACATTGAAACGGCATTGACGACGAAAACACCGATCATTGTTGGCACAACCGGCTGGAACGATGACCTCGACAAAGTTGTGGAACTCGTTACCGAACACCAGGGCGCTTTGCTCTATGCGAGCAATTTCAGTATTGGCGTCAATGTCTTGTTCGAGATCAACCAAAAACTGGCGGCGCTGATGAGCGCTTATCCCGAATATGCCGTCAGCATTGAAGAGACACACCATATACAGAAGCTCGATGCACCGAGCGGAACGGCAATTTCACTCGCCAACGGCATTCTCGACAACAACGAAGCCTATTTTTCCTGGGTTTCCGGGGAAGGCGCTGCACCGCACATCAATCCCGGACAGGTTGGTATTACCGCCCACCGCGTTCCCGATGTACCCGGTACGCACACCGTTGCTTATACTTCTGAAATAGATACGATTTCCATTACCCACGAAGCACACAACAGAAGGGGATTTGCTCTTGGCGCTGTGATTGCTGCGGAATGGATCATGCATAAACAAGGAATTTTCTCCATGCGGGATGTCCTGAATACAAAAACATTATGAACGCACTTTATTTTTACCTATTCTTATTGGCACATCCTTACCTCGCTTTGTGGTGGATGAGTTTTGAAAAAGCAGGCCGTAAATCCTGGGAGGCACTGATTCCCGGTTACAATTACTACGTCGCTTTCAAGATCAGCTGCAATAAGCCGTGGTGGTCTTTGCTGATGCTTTTCCCGGGCGTCCACATCATTATGTGGTCTGTCGTGAATGTCAGTTACCTGCGCAGATTTGGCATGTATTCCTGGCAGGAAACCCTGCAAGGCATTTTCTTCCCGTATTTCCTGATGGCAAAAGTCGCCGGAAAAGAGAATGAATTCAAACCTGTCACCAATTGGGCCAATCCGAAGGAAGTGCACGGAAGATCTGTCGGAGACCACATTGTGCTTTTCCTGGCTTTGCCGGTTGCCGGCCATGCGATTGCCCTGCTTTTTGGATTCTTCAGCTCTGATAAAGCCGGTAAAAAAACAAAAATCAAGGAATGGGGCGATTCTATTCTTTTCGCATTGATCGCTGCAAGCATTATCCGTACATACGTTTTTGAGCCTTTCCAGATCCCAACCGGGTCGATGGAAAAAACATTGCTGGTGGGCGACTTCCTGTTTGTCAACAAGCTCGCTTACGGCTCCAAAGTTCCCGTAACGCCCTTGTCCTTTCCACTCGTGCACAACACCATTCCTTGGCTGGACATCCGTTCCTACACGACTTTGGAGACAACGAATTACACGCGCCTGCCAGGCATTGGAAGGGTTAATCCCAATGATGTTGTCGTCTTCAACTATCCTTCCGGGGATACGGCGGTTTACGATCCCCGCATGCCTTACGGACTCATGGGACACGATTACCACGGGATTGTGATCAACGAAGCGTTGCGCATGTGGAAAAATGAGACAATGGACAACAACGAATTCGCAGCCATCCGTCAGAAGAATTACGACAGTCTTGTGAAAATTAATGCAACCAACAAGCTCGATAACAATGCCCTGTCAGCAGACAGCTACTTCATTACGGACCATTTCCTGATGAATAAATACGGACAGGATTTCATCGACCATTATGCTGAATGGACTGCTAAAGCACGCTACATGCTCGCAGTCGAAAAAAAGGCGATGGACAACATGGAAGGCCGCGTCATCGACCACTATGGTGTTATTTACCGTCCTGTAGACAAACGCGAGAACTATATCAAACGTTGTGTGGGACTTCCCGGCGACGTGATCGAGATCAAAGAATCCATCCTGTATGTGAATGGAAAAAAAGCCTTTGTGTCAGAACACCAGAACCTGCGCTACATCGTCGCGAACCTGAAAGAGGGCTTCAGTACCGAAAACCACTTCAACAACGCGATGTTCAACCGCTACCAGCTGGAGGTGAACCGCGATTACAATACAGACCAGGACGGCCGATTCAAAATGAACCTGACAAGTTCGGAATATGCAAGACTGAAAAAAGATTTTCCAAATGCGACCTTCAAGCCCGACATTGAGTACGTGAAGAAAAATGCAGACGGCAGCTTCCCGCCTGCTACGCAAATTGCGAACCTCGGCGTTTTCCCGAAAGACATTCATCACGGAAATAACATCATGAACTTCGAGCGCATCACAATCCCGAAGAAAGGTGTTACCGTGAAGCTCACTCCGGAAAATATTGCGATCTACCGCCGCATCATCACGGCGTATGAGGGTCACAAGCTCCTTGAAAAAGCAGATGGTTTCTACATCGACGGGAAAAAGACATTTTCCTACAAATTCGGCATGAACTATTTCTGGCTCATGGGAGATAATCGTTACAATTCAGCCGATTCCCGCATCTGGGGATTTGTTCCTGAAGATCACATTGTCGGGAAAGCATCCGTGGTTTGGTTCTCCAAAAATCCAAACGGAGGCGTGCGCTGGAAACGCGGATTCAAGTTTATCGACTGATGCAAAACGTATTTCCCATAGCCTATTTCGGTTCTGTGGGGTATTATCAAAAACTGGTTGAAGCTCGCGACGTTTGTTTCGAGCTTCACGAGCATTATGTGAAGCAGACTTTGCGCAACCGCATGCGGATCCTGGGTCCGAACGGCATCCAGGAGCTCAGTATTCCCGTCGTAAAACCAGATGGATCGAAGACGATCACAGCCAAAATTGAAATCTTCGAACGCGAGAACTGGCAGAAGATCCACTGGAAGGCACTCGAAACTGCTTATGGTGCTTCACCCTACTTTGAGCACTATGCGCTGGAGATTCACGAACTGATCCACCAGCCAGAAACCAATCTCGTGGCTTTTAATCAAAATATCCATGCGCGCATTTGCAGCTGGCTCGATTTGTCGGTTCAATCTGCGACCACAAATACTTATGCATCAGTGATGGCTGCTTCACAGGATTTCAGGAATGCATTTGCCGATCCAAATCCGGACCTGGAAGCTTATACACAGGTATTTGCACCTACCGGGAAGTTTGAAAGCGATCTGAGTATTTTGGATGCCGTCATGAACCTGGGGCCGATGGCGAGGAAGTTGGTTGTGAAGCGAGAACAAGTCTGACTACCACAAGCAGCAGTGCAGGCAATCGGTAATCCACATTATATTTAACAATAATATAAAATCCGGTTGAAATTGATTGTCTGAAGTTTTACTTACTTTTGCCGGATGCAAAAACTCATTTTTTCCCTGCTGTTGTTGGTTGCTTTCAACAGTTATTCCCAGAATTACCGTGTTGGTTTCTACAATGTTGAAAACCTGTTTGATACGATCAACGATCCGAACATCGACGATGAAGAATTTCTGCCGGGTGGAAAGAATAACTGGACTGGTCCGCGCTACGCACAAAAGATCGCGCACATCAACCAGGTACTCGGAGAAATGGGTCCTATCCTCGCGTTGGGCATGTGCGAGATCGAAAACCAGCACGTTGTACGCGATGTGATCCGTTTTTCGCCGACCATGTCCAAAACACACGGTGTAGTACATTTCGAAAGTCCGGATGCCCGCGGAATTGACGTTGGATTGATCTACGACAGCATCCACCTGAAACTGCTGACTTCCGGCCGCATTCGTTTTACGCTTCCGGGCAAAGATGCACCAAGCACGCGCGACATTCTATGGGCAAAATTCCTGCACAAAAAAGATACGCTCCAGATTATGGTAAACCATTGGCCAAGCCGAAGCGGCGGACAGGAAACGAGTGAGCCAAACCGACTCGAAGCAGCAAAAAATGCCAAAACTTATATCGATGGCGTGCTGGCGAAAAATCCGAAAGCGAAATTGATCTTCATGGGCGATCTCAACGATTATCCAACGGACAAAGCGCCGAAGCTCATTGCAGAAAAACTGACGCCGATGATCGTTCCCGCTTCAGGTACTTTCGGCGGAAGCTATTCCTACAAAGATTCCTGGGATGTACTCGATCACATGCTGGTTTCACCCGCGATGCTTGGCAAAAAGGGATTCAAGGTCATCAAAGGCTCCGGGAAAATCTATTCTCCGGATTATCTCATCGAAGAATTTAAAGGCAAAAAAGTACCGTTCAGAACCTATGCAGGCAGCAAATATTTAGGCGGTTATTCCGATCATTTGCCTGTTTCTGTCGAGATCAAACTGCCTTGATGCACATTCGATTCCGGGAAACTGAAAGGCAGCTTCGATAAATACAGGAATTTTTTCTGCGCTGATTCATACGGTCGGTAAATGTAATACGCCAGGTTTCCCGAGATCGTGAGCTTGTCTATGTATTTGTGCTCGAAAACCACCTTTTCGCCCAGTAATCCCGTTTTTACATCAATACAGCGCACAAAACAGATCCCCCCTTTTTCAAAGAAGGCGTAGATCTGTCCGGTTGCCTGGTCCTGGATCAGCTTGCGTTTCCAGCCGGTCTGTTTGGGCTGATAATGGTGATAGATGGCAACACTGTCGATCAGGTCGCCATTCGGATCAAATGAAAACAGCTGGTCTTTGTAGTAATCGAAAACAAAAAGCGTGTCGTTGCGTTCAAACATCGGCGCATATACTTCCTTATAGTAGATCGAGCTCGTGAAATCTTTCGCGCCCACCCAGATCTCTTTGTCGATGCCGGTTTCCATTTCCATTTTTTTCGCCCACAGCTTGGTGCGGATATCGGCCCATTTGTATTCAGCGCGGTACAATTCCATCATCAGGTCGTCCTGTACTTTAAGGATCTTCTTGTAAGTGGAATCCTGCTGATCGTAATGCAAATAATCAACAGCAGGATACTTAGGATTGAAATTTGAAAAGTACATTTTTGTGCCGATCGTATCGATGATCGGGGAAATATAGCTCATGTAATAGGCCTTGTCAATGTTCGAGATCCCAACGTGACCTTCCGAACGGTGAATACCGTATACGCCGTGTTCACAAACCACATGCGGTATACCGCGGTAGTCGCGCACGAGCTCGATCGGATTTTCCTGGAGCTTAAAATCTTCCAGCACCGTACCGTTTCTAAAGACCAGCAATTCACTGCCTTTCTCGAGTCGTTTCGGATACGCCAGCAACAGGATTTCTCCATTTGACAGCAGCTCAAAGTCAGAAACGCTGAGCTTCTCAGACTGGTAAACGACTTTCGCAACTCCGGGAACGAGTACATTTACCTGTTGCAGGTCGGTCACTTTCCTGAAATTCAGCGGAACCGTACGTCTTACCGTATCGCCGTCTTCCATTTTACGCGGCAGCTTGATCGTCAGCTCATCACTATCAAAAATACCATGAGACACTTCCAGTCGTACATCTTCCAATCCGTAAATACGCTGATAGATCAGTCCACTTCTGTTCGATTTCCCATACCAGGTAGAATCACCCTGCGTAATTTTACAGAACGCATTTTGCAACGATTCCTGGTAGCCGGCGCCCACCGTATGGATTTGTAGTACGAACGCATTTTGCGCCCCGGCGTACTGCATCGCAGCGATGCACAAGATCAAAGAGATTATCGTTTTCATAGGCTCGTTTTCATATCAGATGCTATCCGGTGTACAATTCCACAAAAAAGGCTTTCATAATCGTATGAAAGCCTTTTTGATATTCAAAATAGAATGTTTTTTATGCCTTCAGGATCCAGCCCAAAGTATCTTCGGCCTCGCCAGATTTAACGGCATCCATGTGTTTACCCACTTTGTTGGAGAACGTACGTCCTTCCACCGGTGGCAACACAAGCATTTCATCTCTGTAGCCGATTTTTGCAATGTGTGCGATCGTTGCTGCCGTTCCTGCGCCGAAAGCTTCTGTAAGGCTTCCGTCACGGATCGCATCCACGACTTCCTGCACAGTTACTTTGCGTTCTTCAACTTCCATTCCCCACGATTCCGCGAGCTCGATTACGCTGCGTTTTGTGATGCCACGCAGGATTGTATCGCTGTCCTCAGAAGGCGTAATGAGTTTCCCGTTGATGACGAACATGACATTCATCGTACCGGATTCTTCTACGAAAGTATGTGTTTTGGCATCTGTCCACAGCAATTGGTGGAAACCATTCATCTGACCTTGTTTCGCAGGGAACATCGAAGCACCGTAGTTACCGGCAGTTTTCGCACGTCCAACACCACCTTCGGCAGCACGCGTGTAAAACTCTTCGATCTTCACATTGACAGGCTCGGAATAGTAAGCGCCAACCGGGCAGGCAAAAATGACGAATTTGTAGGTTTCAGAAGGACGGATTCCGATGAATTCGTCGGTCGCAAACAAGAATGGACGCAGGTACAGTGCGTAGCCCGGTTTGTTCGGGATCCATGCCTGTTCCACTTCTACAAATTTCCGTACACATTCTACAAAAAGGTTTTCCGGGATCACCGGCATGCACATGCGCTCGCAGGATTCTGCAAAACGTCTCGCATTCATTTCCGGTCTGAAAATAAGTAATTCGCCTGCGGCTGATTTATTCGCTTTCATGCCTTCGAAAATGGTCTGCCCATAGTGCAGCGCGGAAGTCGCTGGATGCATTGGAATATTTCCAAACTCCTTGATTTCCGGCTCCTGCCATGCGCCATCGCGGTATTCCATGAGCAGCATGTGGTCAGAAAATACTTTTCCAAAGGGCAAATTCTCCCAATCTACCTGACTAATCTTAGTGTGCTGAGTTGGGGTAACTTTGATGTTTATCGTTTCTTGTAACATATGTTTGTTTCTAGTTGCGAATATACTTGAATTATTTAGCGTATTCAAGTTTTGGGACAGATTCTCCGTAAATTTTTAATTAAATTTGACGAAAGGTTTTAATCGCCATATCATTGGAACAAAGCAGGAATATTTTAAAGAAATACTGGGGATTTGACCAATTCAGACCACTTCAGGAAGACATTGTGGACGCCGTTATTTACGGTCGCGACACGCTGGCTTTATTGCCCACGGGCGGCGGCAAATCGATCTGTTTCCAGGTGCCGGGAATGGCACGTGAAGGCATTTGTATCGTCATCTCGCCACTGATCGCATTGATGCACGATCAGGTCGAACAATTGCAGCGACGCGGCATACGCGCCCGGGCGATCACGAGCGGCATGAGCCACCGGGAAATTGACATCACACTCGACAACGCACGCTTCGGCGGGCTGGATTTTCTCTATACTTCTCCTGAAAGGCTGCAAACGCCTTTGTTCATCGAGCGCTTCAAGCGCATGGAGGTAGGACTGATCGTGGTCGACGAAGCGCATTGTATCTCGGAATGGGGACATGATTTCCGGCCACCATACAGGCAGATCCACGAGCTGCGCAAGTTCCACCCAAAAGTACCGGTTATCGCATTGACTGCAACGGCAACGCCTGTCGTGAAGGAAGACATTCTGCAACAACTGGCGTTGAAAGACGCTGCAGTTTTCGAAGGCCCTTTTATCCGGCCGAATATCAGCTACGAAGTATACGCCGTGAAAAATAAAAGCGCTGCGATCCTGAAGCTGACGGATAAATTTCACAATGCCAGCGGGATCATCTACTGCCAGAAACGCAAAAGCGTGAAGGAAGTCGCCCAATGGCTAATCAGCCAGAAACGCAGGGTTGGCATTTACCATGGCGGTATGGATTCCAAAAGCCGCGCGGAAATGATGGCTGCCTGGCTGAACGGAAGTCTCCCGATCATGGTGGCGACAAACGCCTTTGGCATGGGCATCGACAAGCCGGATGTGCGTTATGTGATTCACTACGAATTTCCCAACAACCCGGAAGCATATTTCCAGGAAGCCGGACGCGCGGGGCGTGACGGACTTGAAGCGCGGACTTTCCTCTTTTATGAAGAGAAAGACCTCACGGATACGCAGCAGCAGGTCGAGCGGCAGTTCCCTCCTATCCCGACTGTGAAACTGATCTACCGGGCGCTGTGCAATCACCTTGGGCTTGCCGTGGGTGCAGGCGCGGGAGAAACGTATCCTGTCGACCTACGCACGCTGACAGAAAAGTTCAGGCTCGATTTCATGGAGACCTATCAATCGCTGAAGATCCTCGAAATGAACGGAGATCTCCAGTTCACTGAAAGCGCCTTCAATCCGACCCGTGTGAAATTTGCGGTTGGCAATACGATGCTATACAGTTTCCAGGTTTCACACGACAACAGCGCCAACCTCATCACGTTGCTTTCCCGCAGTTATCCGGGGATTTTTGACCAGTATTTCGAGCTCAACGAAGTTGAGTTCTGCAAAAGGTTGAAAATTACCGCTGCGGAGCTGAACAAGCAACTGACTTTCCTAGAAAAGAACGGGATCCTCGATATTAACTGGAAAACGGATCTGCCGCTCGTGACTTTTATCCACGAAAGGTTGCCGGACGACTACATGCGCCTGCGCGAGGAAGTCTATGCAAACCGCAAAGAGCTTGCTTTGAAACGGTGGAAATCGATGCGGGATTTTATTACGCAGCCGGTTTGTCGCTCGCAATACCTGATTGCTTATTTCGGCCAGGAATCTGAACGCTGCGGCAAATGTGATCATTGCAGGCTCGATCAGCAATCGAACTACACGCACGCTGAAATGACGCAATCTGTGCTCGATGTATTGAAAACACCTCAAACGCCCGAAAAGCTAAAGGAATTGCTGCCACATATCCGGGAAGATGCGATGCAGGGAATTTTGAAATGGCTGTTGCGCGAAGAGCAGATCATCTTCACCAATAGCGTCTACAGCCTGAGCTGATTATTGTTTGTCGCGCAGCATGTTTTTGAGCTCATGCACTTCTTTCTGCAATTCATGCAGCGATTTCCCCAGTTGGTTATCGTCCATGCGGACTTCCGGCAATTCGGGAGAAATGTAATTGACAAATTTCCAGATCTCGAGGATGTCGTTGGCGTGCACATTGTAGGGTTTGTACAAAGTATTTGTTGAGCAAAGCTGGAAAGACTGATTTTCGGTCAGCTGATTGTAGACAATTTTGAAAACAATGCCTTCTTCTTTCGTCACAATGATGCAGGGCGTCCCGCTTTTGACGGTCATCCAGTTCTGGATAAATTCTGCAACGACAAAAGAACCTTCCACTACCGGTGGCATACTATCACCAATGATCGGAAAAGAGCGGTACTTACGGTTTTTGGAAAGGAAAGGCAAACTGAAGGTCGGCAATATTTTCAGGTATTCAGGATCGGCATAGCCTACAGAGTAACCTGCGCGGGCCTTCGCAGGGATCATTTCGATCAGATCGTCGTCATTTTCATTGACCAGCTGCGTCAGGATGCGGATATTTTTGCCCTGTACATCGGCATACAAGCCTTTGTCGATTGATTGCCATTCAGGCTCGGTAAAGGTCGTGAAATCCTTTCGCATCAGCGTATCCAGAGGCATTTTATAATAATCGCTGATCTGAATCAGGGTTTCTATGCCCGGATCTGCAACGCCATTTTCGTATCCGCTGTAACTCGAACGCGTGAGCCCGAAAATACCGGCAATGTCTTCCTGTGATTTCCCGAGGCGTTTGCGCAAAAGCTTGATGTTGGTTCCGATCTTCATGATTAATATATAAACGAAATGATGACGGAAAATTAATCAATTATTTGATAATACCAACTTTTTTAATGAAAATATTTCGCTGATCTGCTTTTGGTTGCCGAAAATGCAGGCTAACGTTCGTGGATCGTGTAGCCGACTTTTTTGCCGTAAACGGCCGTGAATTTTGCGCCAAAGAAAATGATCTGGGACGAATAGTACATCCAGGCCAGGATCACGAGCAAAGTCCCGGCGACGCCTCCTTCCTTGACGAAGAAATAATTCAGCAGGTAGTATTTGATCAGCAACTGTCCGAGATAAAGCATCGTTGCTGTTACGAGACTTCCCGCCCATGCGAGCTTCCATGGCACATTGCCATCGTGCAGGTATTTGAATACAAACAGGAAGATCACGACGTTTGAAAACAAAGCGATGCCGTGCTGTGCGAAAACAAGTACAATCCAGTGGATCGTATTGGCATGCTCAAACAGCTTGTTCCCAAAGGAAATCAATATGGTTTGTGCAAAATAAGTTACGACAACCAGCAGGCCGAAAAAACCGAGCAAAGCGACGGAGATCAGGCGCGAAAAGAGGTTCGCAAGAAACTTTTTTCTTTTGGAGTCATATTCGTGCGGATGAATGTCGAGAAATTCATTGATGCTGTGCTTCAGCGAGGCGAATAAGGCGGTACTGGAGATCACGAGGGCGATGATGCCGACGATGTTCAGGATGAAATTCCCTTTTTCGAAATCGAAGGTTTTCAGGAAGTCGATGATGCCGCTGACATCGCGGATACCGACCTGTTCCTTCAGCAATTTTGTGATGATCTCGATCATTGTTTCCTGGCCGATGATCTGTCCGAAGGAAATGATACTGAGGTAAATGATCGGAACGAGCGCAAAGATTGTATAGTAGGAAAGCGCAGCTCCGTGGAACAATCCGTTTTCCTTAAAAAACTCTACAAATGTTTCCTTGGCTACCCCTGCAATCTCAGTCCAGCTAAGCTCCCTGAATTTTCTGATCGACGACGATTTTTCTGACATGTTCCAGTGTTTCTGAGTGGTACAAAACTATGGATTCCTTTTTATTAAAACTAAAATAGTTTTGATAATACGGGCCTGCAAATGCGCAGCGTATAAATTCAACCGGAATGCCTTCCGCAGCATCTTCATTAACAACGCGGTAGTCTGTCGGACGAAACAATCTCGCTGTCCCGTTTTCG